>Ga0131853_10000064_pt1 | contig 147690 bp, 126 predicted proteins | sample TergutLab28metaG_FD_92764 | JGI IMG/M metagenome (GOLD analysis project Ga0131853, IMG submission 92764) | Labiotermes labralis P1 segment gut microbial communities from Petit-Saut dam, French Guiana - Lab288 P1 (version 2) (version 2) | ecosystem: Host-associated > Arthropoda: Insects >...
CTACCCATCTTATCGTAGGAACGTCCCTCGCAATGACGGTAACCCTTCTATGCTTCCGTCATTGCGAGGGCTACTAAATACATAAAGCAGTGCATACCAAGCCCGAAGCAATCCAGTAAAGGGTTATCAACGACCTAATTCTTTCCGCAAAATAAAAAATGGATAACTCTAAAACAGAGCTATCCATAGATACATACTTACACCGTTTTCCAGCGTTTAAGATTAGGTATTCCTTCGTTGCACTGCTCTTTTGCATCCTTTGGCGAAAAACCAAAGTCTTTAACCATAATAGCGGCAACAGAATCAATCATTTCTTCAAGCGTGGCATCTGGGTTTGTAAATGCTCCGTTGTCATAGCAAAATTTGCAATAATCCGCACTTTTGCTACCGCTTGCTTCTGTTCCATACATTTCGTCGGTTTCGCCCATAGGCATACCGCAACTTTCGCAAAACTTCTCTTGCATAATATCGCCTCCATTTAATTTATACTAAACAACAGCATAACATACATAAGGTGACAACAGTACGTCATATTTTGGGAAGGTATTTAAATTTTATTTTTTCAATACGAGCCAATATTTCATCACGGATATGTTGCGGCTCTAATACTTCAACCGCAGTGCCGTATGAAAGGATATAATCGCATATCCATTGCCCTTGTGCCATACGCAATGTCAATGACCCGTCCTTGTTGACTGTTATATCGCTTTCGGCAAATTCGTCATAAATGCGAAATTTTGCTTGTGGTGAAATAAGAAGTTTAACAGCTACAAAGCAAACAGATGAAGTGTCCTCTGGCGGTTCAATTTTTGGAATTTCATAATTATTACTATCAAAAGACTTATCTAAAGCAACCATATTGTTTATACGGGTAAACTTAAATACTCTATAATCATTTTCGGTTAAACAGAATGATTGTAAATACCACGCCTTTGATTTAAATGATAGTTTAAGGGGGTATACTTCACGCCCTTTGGTTTCGCCGTAGGCATTTAAATAATCAAAAGACACAGCAAACTCGTTAATTATGGCATTTTTAAGAATTTCAAATTTTATATTGTCTTTTGCACTATGCCCCCAGCGTGAAAAATCGACCTCAATCCATTCTTTGCTTGGATTATCAAAAAGACTTCGCAATCTTCCAAGCACCTTGTCGGCTTCAATCAGCCCCGTTGCAGACATACTTTGCAAAGAAAATAAAATCTGATTTTGCTCTTTTTCTGAGATAAATGTTTTATTTAGCACAAAGTTATCTTGAATAAAAATTCCGCCGCCTTTGCCTTGCGTCGTATATATTGGTATTCCTGATGTTGCAAGCGTATCTATATCACGCAAAATAGTTCTTTTAGAAACCTCAAAATGGTTAGCAAGTTCATTTGCGGTTACTTGCTTTTTGTTAATTAGAATATATACTATCTCGAAAAGTCGGTTAATTTGCATAATTTAAAATGCCATAAAGAACCAAATCGTGAAATTCGCCGTCTTTAATTATATGCTCTACTTGTACGCCTTCTTTAACCATACCTACTTTTTGCATAACTTTTCCAGATGATGGGTTAGAAGCAAAAAACCTGCCCCATACCCTGTGATAACCTTTTTCTAAAAAAGCAAAGTCAATTAAGGCTTTAAGAGCCTCGGTTGCGTAGCCATTGCCCCAATATTCTTCGCCAATCCAATAGGCTATTTCGCCATTTTTATATCTTTGATTGTTGGTAAGGCTTATTGCACCAAAAAGCTCGCCTGTAGCTTTGTCGGTTACTGCAAGTTCGTATAATCTATCATTTACAAAGTTTTCATAATGGGTTGGAATCCAAGCCAAGGCGGATTCTATTGGATATGGATAAGGCAATGTTAGCGTGCTTTTATAGATGTTATAATTGTTGCAAAGCTCGCAAACACGTTGCGCGTCTGATATTTTGTATAGGCGCAAAATTAGCCTTTCGGTAGTTATTGTTTTTGTTTCAGGACTATACATTAAAACACTCCAATCTTATTTATATTTATGGCACAATCGGCGGTTTCTTCTTTATTGACTTGTTTAATTGCGATAACACAATGCCTATAAAGATTATGCCGCCGCCAAGATATTTTTGTGGGGTCATTACCGCACCCAAAAAGATTGCTTCGCTAATAGCGGCAAATAGGGCTTCTAACGAAAATATTATTGCCGCAAGCGTGGCTTCTAGGCTTTTTTGACCTAATATTTGGAAGGTGTAAGCAACGCCCGACGCTACAATACCACCGAAAAGTATTGGCATAAGCCCGCCTTGCAAGCCTTCCAGCGTAATATCTTCAAAAATAACGGCGGCTATTATGGATAATATTGCCGCCACAAAAAACTGCGCAGATGCAAAGCGTATCGGGCTTATTTTATGCACATACTTGTCTATAATTAGTATATGTATAGCCCAAAAGACGGCACAAATTACAAGCAAAATATCACTAAACTGTATGCCAGATATACCCGCAGGACCTATGCTGATAAGTGCCAAGCCGCCAAAGGCAAGAACGGCAGACAACCATATAATAGGACGAACCTTACGCCTTAAAAACAAACCCAAAAGCGGCACAAAAATTATGTATAAGCCTGTGATAAAACCCGCTTCGGACGCAGATGTTGGCGAATTACTAAGAACTATACCAAACTGTTGTAAATTAGCGGCAAAAAATATTGCGACACCACCTGCAATACCAACCAGCCAAGTGAGTTTTAGTTTAACTTTATCGGGCTTTTCTTTTTCAAAAAACCAAACCACGGGCAAAAGTGATAATGCACCAAGCAAAAAACGGGCGGCGTTATATGTAAACGACCCCATATGATAGCCCGCAAGCCTTTGGGTTACAAAAGACGCACCCCATATAGCGGCGGCGGCAAAAACAAATATTAACGCAATTGTGCGTGCGGATGGTTTTTTCATATATTTTCAACCTCTAGCCCACGACCTATGTATACACGATTATCAATATCTGTCTGTATTAGTGTCTTTTGTGTGGGATGTGTGTTTGTTGTATCGTAATTTGCTTTTTCTTGTGCATTGATGCTTACAAAGGAAATGGGCAGACCCGCCGAAGTGAAAAACGATTTACCTGTTTGTAATTGAAAATGCAAATGCGGCTCAGATGTATTGCCAGAATTGCCGCATTTTGCTATTATTTGCCCCTGCGTTACTTTTTCGCCTTTTTGTACTGTAATGCTATGGGGGACAAGATGGGCACAAAGGCTATATTCACCTTCGGCGTGTTTGATGACAATAAAATTACCTCTAATATCCCAAGTATCGCAAAAAACCTTTGTGCCGTTTGCCCTGCTATCCTTGTGTTTGTTGCTTACTTTTACAACAATACCGTCTGCTGGTGCCACCACATTTTTGCCATAACAAAAATAGCTTTGCAGGCTGGTGTTATCATCGTTAAAAGATTTGCCCTCATCATCCATTATTATAAAATCATAAGCATATCTTTGTGAGATTATATCCCAAGAATGGGATAAATCTTTTGTAACGCCGCCGTTAAAAACTGTCCATTTGCCTTCAAAAGGCAGGATATAATCCACCTTGCAATTATAATTTTCAACAGAAGGCATATTTGCCCTATGCTTTACATTTGCAATAAGTCCGCCGAAAAACTGCGCCATACCCATCCAAAAACCAATATCTAAAAACACAAACAAGCAAAGTAAAAAAAGCAGGCTAAAAATTGGGTGGTTAAAAGCAACGCCAAAAAGACCGCCCAAAGCCCAAACAAGCAACCAAGCGAAACCTATTTTCCATATAGCATTAATAATGCGCACAAAAAACATCATACGTCTAACACACTAATTTCTTTAGACTCTTGCGGGTTTTCGTTATTTTTAGCAAGCTCTTCCTCTAGTTGGTTTTTTAACATATCTAATTCGCCAATTTTTATATCAATTTGGTCGTTTAAATACTCGATTTTATCTTTGTCGGAGCTATCAAAATTTGCTGTAAGCGCTTCTTCGACGACTTTTTTAACTGCCGACGGCAAAGGTGGTTTTACGATATAACCAACTGCACCAGCTTCAATAGATTTTCTAATATCTTCTCGGTCTGATGAACCTGTACACATAACAATCCTTGCATTTGGGTCAATCTTTAAAATTGATTTTGTGATAGCTATGCCATCTGCACCAGGCATATTAATATCTAAAAACACCAAATCGGGTTTTAGTTTTGTGTATTTTTCAATCGCTCCGTGTCCATCGGCGGCTTGAAAAATACTTGACCTATTAGCTTTGCAGTGGTTAGCTAAAATATCTTTTATAGATTCTCTCATAAGTGCAATATCATCTACAACCAAAAATCTCATATAGTGCACACCTCCCTGTAATATATAATATCATTATATCATAATTACAATATACTTGTCAAAAACTTTTGTGTGCGTTCGTTTTGCGGGTTTGTAAAGATGTCTTGCGGTTTGCCTTGTTCTGCAATAATGCCGCCGCACATAAACAGCACACGGTCGCCAACATCTTTTGCAAAATGCATTTCGTGCGTAACAACAACCATTGTCATACCTTCGTTAGCCAGCCCACGCATAACATCTAACACCTCGCCGACCATTTCGGGGTCTAGGGCGGATGTTGGCTCGTCAAACAGCATTATTTTTGGGCGCATAGCAAGCGAGCGGGCAATTGCAACACGCTGTTTTTGCCCGCCAGAAAGCTGGGCAGGATATGCGTCTGCCTTATCTTCAAGCCCAACACGCTTTAGCAATTGCATACCAAAATCTTTTGCTTCGTCTTTTTTCATCATTTTGGTTTGCACGGGCGCAAGTGTTAAATTGCCCAAAACCGTCTTATGCGGAAAAAGATTAAAATGTTGAAATACCATACCCATTTTGCGGCGCACGTCGTTGATGTTGTTGTTTTTGCAGGTAATTTCTTGCTCGTCTATCCAAATTTGCCCCTGGGTAGGCGTTTCTAGCAAATTTAAGCAACGCAAAAAAGTAGATTTGCCGCCGCCTGACGGACCAATAATAACAACCTTTTCGCCTTCTTTAATATCTTCATCTACTGAATTTAGCACGACGAGTTCGCCAAAAACCTTGCTTAATTTCCGTATGCGAATCACCTTTACGCAACCTCCTTTCTAACTTGCCTAAAAGCCACGTCAACAACATCACTATTGACAGATACATAAGAGCAATTGTGATGAAAGGCACAAAAGCGTCAAAAGTGCGTGAAACAATTAGGGTTGCCGCACGTGTTAGGTCTGTCATTGCTATCATACCTAAAACTGATGTTTCCTTAAAAACAGTAATAAATTCGTTTGATAAAGACGGTAGAGCATTTTTAAAGGCTTGCGGCAAAACAATCAAACGCATATTATTAAATTTTGATAAACCAACAGACCGCCCTGCTTCTGTTTGACCTTTGTCTACCGACAAAATACCGCCACGCATTATCTCGCAAACATATGCGCTGGAATTTACTGCATAGGCAAGCACACCGACCAAAAGCAACGGAATTTCACGTCCTGGCAAAATAACTTGCCGCCAAATTAAAAGCTGCACCAACAGAGGTGTACCACGGATGACGGTGATGTATGCCGAAGAAAACCATCTGGCTGGTGCAAATTTTGATATACGCATAAGCGCAAGAATAAAACCAAGCATAACCCCAAGAAGTGTTGCTAAAATGGTTACTTGCAAGGTAATGCTTAAACCATCAATTAATTGATGCCATCTGTTGGCGTGTAGCAAATTTTGGTAAATTCTAAATAATAAACCCTCCTCCCAGCCGGGAGGGGGGTTTAAATTTGCAGTTGAGCTCAATATAAACATTATTGGTCACCACCAAAGAACATATTGTATATTCTGTCTAATTCGCCATTATCTTTTAATTGTTGCAAAGCGTTGTTAATTTGCTCAAGAAGCTCTGGGTTGTTTCTGTAAACGCCAATTGCATACTCTTCAATACCCAATGCTTCGTCTACAATTCTTAAACTAGGATTATCAGCAATAAACTGATTGGCCACACCAGCATCAACAACAATAGCGTCAACACGGCTTGCATTAAGCTCTAAAACAGTCATTGGCGCACTAACGTGGCGCATAATTTCTACATTATCCAAATACCAAGTAGCCATTGTGTCGCTTGTTGTACCCATTTGTACCGCAACAACATTGCCTTCTACGTCAAGGTCTTCGACTGAATTAATTAGGCTGTCTTGCTGGACGATAATAACAAGAGTGGTTTCAAAATATGGTATAGAAAAATTAACTTGTTGTCGTCTATCTTCTGTAACAGACAATGCCGCAACAGTAATATCTGTATTGCCAAGTTCTGTAGAAGCAATAGAAGGAATAAATTCCATATTATGTATTACCAAATCCATATCCAAAATATCCGCAATAGCCCTTGCCATATGTACGTCAAAACCATCATACTCGCTATTGTCGTTTACAAATTCAAACGGTGGAAAATCAGCTGATGTTGCCATATGAAGCTCTTGCCTGTCGCTGTTATTTCCGCTGCAAGCCGCAAACGCAAACAACGCCACCAAAAGCCCAAAAACCGTAAACATCAATTTCTTCATTACACATCACTCCTAAAGGTTAAATTATCGTATTATACTATAAGCTCATCATCATTGTCAAGCCCTAAATTTTCATTTTCATCAAAAAATTCTTCTGCATTATCTTCATAGTCATCAGGCGGGGCAGATTGGGCGTTTAACCAATTCAACACCCCTATAATTAATATGCACAAAACAACGGAAGAGCCGCCGTAGCTGATAAAGGGCAGTGTTACGCCCGTCATAGGAATAAAGCGTATATTGCCGCCAATAGATACAAAGGCTTGAAAGGCTATAAAGGTAGTAAAAGCAAGTGACATAAGGGCGTGAAGGGGACGCACTGCACGGCGGGCAAGCTGTAAGCCACGCACCAAAAGCAAGCCGTAAAGGGCTATCAAAGCCAAGCCAAAAAGCCAGCCAAATTCCTCGGTGATAGCGGCGAAAATTATATCACGCTCTACAACGGGAATACGTTCGGGAATACCCCGTCCTAACCCCGCCCCAAATGCGCCGAAGGTAGATATGGCAAAAAGCGATTGGGCGATTTGAAAGCTGTTATTTGCAATATCGCCCCAAGGGTCTGTAAAGGCAGATACACGTACACGTATATGTGGAAATATTTGGTATGCAACAATAGAAGCACCGCTCATTGCGCCAAAACCAGACAAAAACAGCTTCCACGAACATGTAGAGGCGTACATAACGCACATAAACACAACAAAAAACAACAAAGCCGCACCAAGATTGCGTTGAAGCACAAGCACAAGAATAATTAAAGCCGTCGCAATGCCCGTAAAAATTAGCTTTGGTGCGGCGGGTTTTATTCTAAAAGCTGTTGCAAGGTATAGTAAAAACGGCAAAACGGCAAATTCTGACGGTTGAAATTGTATGCCCGCAATGCTTATCCAGCGTGTTGCACCAAATTGGTCTATTGCAACCAATGGCAAATTTGTAAGGCTAGCCAAAACCCCAGCAATAGGTACTAATCCCAATAACAACAAACAAGCGGCGGCATAAAATTTTTCATATTTTTCAAAATTATGAAAAATGCGCAATAACATAGGTATAAACATAGACAGCGCAAAACCGCCCATCGCTATAAAAAATTGACGCATTGCAAGCTCGTCATCAAGCCTATGTAACATTACAAAACCAAGCACCAACATAAAAATTGCAATATTTGTGATAAGAGAGCAGGCATTGCGGTAAAATATGCGTATAATAAATGGTGCAGATATAGCAAATGCAAGCACCATACCCGCAAAAACAAGCGTTGTTGGTTGCGCTATACCGCCCAAATTTGCATCAAAGGCAAGTATCACAAAAGCAAATACAGCAAACAAAACAGTAACGGCACGCTGCCCACGCAAAGGCAGTTTTACCCCTGCAAATTTGCCCCGCAAAAAAGATAAGCCTAAAAGAACAAAGCAGACCAATAAAAATATGAAATAATAACGGCTTAAAACCGATAGTAGTGCAAGCATAGACAATGCGCCCCTTACATCACAATTGCGTGATTTTCTGAAATAAATTCGTCATTAATTTGTACACCGTTTTGGTCAAAAGTTTTTCTGTATACACGATTATGTCGGGTCGTCGCCCCCCAATCTTCCACGTGAAAACAACCCGCCTTTTCGTAAATCTCATAACTAACATTAGGCGGAATATCCGATTTCCATACAGCCACCAATTCGTCATCCGTTATTTCTATCTGCAATTGAAAAGCCTGCCCAGTGTTATTTTTTATCATCAAATCTTTATAATTATAAAAACAAGTAGCATCGTGACCAAAAAACTTTTGTGGGGTTGTGTCATAACCGTGCCTATGACGCTCTATAACATCAAGCGGCGTATGCAATGTAGCCCAATAAATAACACCAGATAGATGGCACAATCCACCGCCTAGCCCGCCTGAAAATGAACCATCTGTTAAAATCACACCATCAACATAACCCTTGTGCCGTGTTGGTTTGCCTATCATCTTCCAAAACGAAAAAACTTCATTGGGTTGCAACACTACACCATTAATTTTAGACAACGCAATACGCAAATTAACAATCTTATTTTGTTCCAAAACAGGGTCAATTCCTGCCAAATTGCGCAATAGCGGCGACGCATTGTTAAAATATTCGTAAGGTAGATTTGACGAATTTTGCCGCCCAAACTTAATATTGCCAAAAGCCCATTGCAATCTCTTTTTTAACCGAAAATACGCCACACCTAATTTTTGCCGCAACGCATTACGCCTTACGGGTTGCGCAATGGGTCTATACACTTCATTCATTAAAACACCCCCAACAAAATATTATATCACTAAATAAAACAAGTTGCAAATATTCATTTTTTGTAGTATAATGATAGTTTAAGGAAAATAATTATTTGAAACAAGGAGGATGCCCTATGTTGTGGTTTAAAAATTTAAAGACTGATGATATACACGCAGGGGCTAATCCTGCCCCGATAGAAACTAAAGATGTAGCAAATGCCAATTACGAAGCTATTTTTGACGAGCTTATGATAAAAATGGCTGGATATCACCCTGCGTCAGATTTTGAAATGGTAAAAACCGCATACGAGCTTGCAAAAAATGCCCACGAGGGACAGTTGCGCAAATCTGGCGAACCATACATCATTCACCCAATTTCAACGGCACTTATTTTAGCAGAGCTAGAGCTTGACCGTGAAACCATTACGGCGGGCATATTGCACGATATTATAGAAGATACAGATTATACCTATGACGATTTAAAGCGTATTTTTGGTGAAGAAGTAGCCAATTTGGTTGATGGCGTTACCAAGCTAAAAAAATTTAAATTAGAAGAAAGAAAACGGCAAGAAGTAGAAAAAAACCGCAGAAAAATACGTGCAAACCGTGTGCACGTAAGCCGTGAAGAAGAACAAGCCGAAAATTACCGCAAACTATTTATGTCTATGGCTAACGATATTAGGGTTATACTAATTAAAATAGCCGACCGTGTGCATAATTTGCGTACATTAAGTGCTATGTCTGAAGAGGCAAAAGCACGTATTGCAAAAGAGTCTTTAGAAATTTATGCCCCAATTGCTGGTCGCCTTGGTATTTCCGCAATGCGGCGTGAAATGGAAGATTTAGCATTTAAATATTACGATAACAAATCATATTTAGAAATAAAAGAAAAAGTAAAAATGAAAGTGGATGAACGGCAAAAATATATGGACGAAATTGTTCTGACGCTTTCTATGCTTATGCATTCTCACGGTATTCCCGCCGAGGTTAAAGGGCGTGCAAAGCACTTTTTTTCCATACACAAAAAAATGAAGGCGCAAAACAAACCCATTGAAGAAATTATGGATGTTTTTGCAGTACGCATTATTGTAGATACTGTAGAGCAATGCTGGCAGGCTTTGGGGCTTGCGCACCAAACCTTTACACCTATTATGGAAAGACTAAAGAACTATATCTCGGCCCCAAAAAGCAATGGTTATCAATCGCTTCATGATGCTCTAATGGGGCCAGACGGCGAGCCTTTCGAGATTCAAATACGCACCCGTGATATGCACCGTGCAGCAGAAAGCGGCATTGCTGCCCACTGGAAGTACAAAGAGGGCATAACAGGCACAGACGCTAGTGATGAAAAAATATCGTGGTTACGCTCTATATTAGATATGCAAAGAGAAAACCCCGATAATGACGACTATTTGGCACAATTAAAAGGCGACCTTGACATATATGCGGAATGGGTTCACGTCTATACGCCACAAGGACAGGTTAAGGCTCTTAAAAAAGGCTCTAACCCAATAGATTTTGCCTATGCCATCCATTCTGCTGTTGGCAATCGTATGACTGGTGCTACGGTAAACGGTAGGATTGTGAAGATAGACCACGAACTGCAAAACGGCGACCGTGTTGAAATAATAACAAACAAAGCCGCAAAAGGACCAACTGGGGAATGGCTAAAGCTGGCAAAAACCAACCAAGCCCGTAGCAAAATACGCCAATGGCTTAAAAAAGAAACCCACGAAGAAAGCGTAATAAAAGGCAAAGAAATACTTGAAAAAGTCGCAAAGGCAAAGGGCTATACTTTTAAGAAAATATTTACGCCCGAAGGCGAAAAATTGGTACTAAACCGTTATGCAATGAACGACTTCGACACATTAGCCGCCGCAATAGGGCGTGGCACAATAAGCGAAAACAGCGTGTTTAACCGCCTTTATGAAGAATATCAACGCCTTAACCCAGAACCAACCGACACAAAATCTATTATAGATGAAATAAACAAAACCGCCGATATGAAAGCGATGAAAGAGGTTGCGCAAACAGGCGACGTAATAATCCGTGGCGAGGGTAATTTGGCGATAATATATGCAAAATGTTGTGCGCCTGTGCCGGGTGACGATATTATAGGTTTTGTAACCCAAGGACGGGGTGTAGCCATACACCGCAAAGACTGCAAAAATGTATGCAATTTTACCGCACAGCAAGCCGAAAGGTTGGTAGAAGCCTATTGGAACGAAAACAAAAAAGCCGACAACCGCTTTACGGTGGCAATGAACATTATCTGCGACAATATGGCTTGCATACAACCCGTAACAGATGTGTTGGGCAAGCTAAATATTGAAATAGCGTCGCTTTACGCCGTCCAAGCAGGTTCGGAAGCTAATTTTAAAACATCCCTGCTAGTACACAGCCGTGATGATATAGAAAAAGTAAGCCATCGTCTGCTATCTTTAAAAGGTGTACATCAGGTAGACAGAATAATGAGTTAGGAGTGATTATGATAATTACTACAATGCCCGTTGGCTCGTTTAATACAAATTGTTACATTTTATACCACGACGATACAAAGCGTGGTATTATTATAGACCCTGGCGGCGATGCCGACCTTGTTTTGGCACGGGTTAAAGCATATGATTTAAAGATTCACGCAATATTGCTTACACATGGACATTTTGACCATATTGCTGCCGCTAACGAGGTAGCAACACAGCTTGATGTAAAAATATATGCATCAAAACAAGATGCCGCCCTTGCCGCCGACCCACAGCTTAATGGTAGCCGCCTTTTAATGCACAAAGATGTAATTTGCAATGTAGATAAATTTCTTGATGATAGGGAATATGCCGATTTTGGCTGGATAAAATTACGGGCATTACTAACGCCGGGGCATACAGCAGGGCATATTTGCTATTATGCAAAACAGCTAAATTTACTATTTTCAGGCGATTTGCTTTTTAAAGGAAGCTACGGACGCTATGACCTGCCAACATCAAATTTTGATGACCTTAAAAACAGCTTGCAACGCCTTTTTGCTCTACCGCCAGAAACCGAAGTATACCCTGGTCATGGCAATCCAACCGCTATAGGCTATGAAAAAGAATATAATCCAATCAACAGGGGGTAATAATTATGCAAAAAACAATACATCTTGCGGGTGGCTGTTTTTGGGGTGTCGAAAAATATTTTTCAATGGTTAATGGTGTCGTGTCAACCGAGGTAGGCTATGCAAACGGCAATTTTGAAAACCCCGTATACGAACAAGTCTACACAGGCACAACAGGCTTTGCAGAAGCAATTAAAATTGAGTATGATGACAGTATAATAGATTTGGACGGAATTTTAACACATCTGTATAATATAATCGACCCTACATCGCTAAATGCCCAAGGCGGCGATGTAGGTAGCCATTACCGCACGGGTATTTATTACGAAAATGCCGAAGATAAGGCAATAATCACCGCTTCCCTTGTAGAACTGCAAGCACAGCACCAAGACAACCTTATAGTGGTAGAAAACTTACCACTAAAAAACTACTACACCGCCGAAGAACGGCATCAAAAGTACCTAGACAAAAACCCAGACGGCTATTGCCATATACCGCAATACAAATACAATGAAATTAAGCATTAGTAATGTAGTGCCGCAAACTATTATATTGCAAATAATTACAGATGGCAACATAATGCACAATCAATATATCTCTGAAAACAACCGCAATTGCAAATATCGCTCATCATACAAAACGCCAATATTCTGGAAATACACTTTTATGGCACGGGGCGGCAAACGCATATACTATGCTGCAATCTTTTCGTAGAATAGGCGAGGTGAGAATTAATGAACACGACAAGTAATGTTATGCTAGAAAGAAAGGCAGTAATACGCCGTCTAAATGAGCTTAAACAAAGCCGCATCATATTTGTGTGTGCACCAGCAGGTTGCGGCAAGACTGTTGCCGTGTCGCAATGGCTAGACAAAGATATACGTGCAAAGGCAGTGCTTGCTTTGGACGAATATGACAACAACATAGCAGGCTTTTGCGCCCGTTTTTGTACCACGCTAACCGCCTGCCAACCTCAAAATAAAACTTTAGGTGACATTGTGTCGCACACATTGTTCCAAAGCGCGCCAGAAGAATTTACTTTGCGTGCTGTTTCTGCACTTTCTGTAAGAAAACAAACAGTTTTGGTTTTAGACGATTTGCACCATATATACGACGATAATGTTTTGCGGCTCTTGGATGTGCTTATAAAGCGTTTGCCAAAAAATTTTCAAATTGTAATAATTAGCCGCAGAAGTTTGCCGCCTAGGTTTTCAGAACTTAAGCTAAAAGGCGTTATTGCTCGTATTGGTATGGAGTCATTGCTTTTTGATGCAGATGATATAAAAGTTTTGTGCAGTAAGCGAGGCAACGAAATTTCTGCAGAGCAAGCTGATTATATAATACAAAAAACCGAAGGTTGGGCAATGGGTGTAGATGTCTTTTTGTTGTTGGGCGAAAAAATATTTGACCCTGTTGGCGAATATTTTGACGATTTTATCGAAACAAATATTTGGGATAAATGGGATGATGAAATCCGCAATTTTATGCTACATACTGCCGCATTGCGTAAATTAACACCAGATATTTGCACAACAATGACGGGCATTAGTCAAAGCGATAAAATGCTTAAAGCATTAATGCAAAAAGGTGTTTTTATAACACAATCGCAAGACGGCAGTTTTTATCGTTACCACGATTTGTTTCAGCATTTTTTGCTACGTATGGCAAAGCAAAAATGCGATAATTTCCTTGAAACTTTGTTGCAAAAAGAAGGCAATTGGCATTTGGCTAACAAAGATTTTTACAATGCTATAGAATGTTTTATGCGATGTGATGACGATGACGGCATTGCAAGATGCTTTGAATTTATGGCGGATTCTGGGATAATAAATTTTTCTATCAGTCGGTTTTTGCCCATTATGAACCATCCTGCCATAAAACAAGCCGCCAAAAAATACCCAAATCTGCTATATTTTACTGCATATGGCTCTATTGCACAAGGCAATGCGGCAGATGCAATTTATTTTATGGACGAATATTATAAGAGGTATCCAGAATTTACAAAAAATCATCCACGGCTTACCCGCAGTGCGATATATATGTTGCTTTTGGATTTTAGAATACCAGTGATGCAAGTTGTTGAAAGACTAGAAGCCTATGGCGAGAACCATATAAAAAATACAACATCGCCGCAATTGATTTTTACAATGCATATGCCGCTTTTTCACCGTGGCGTAATTGACTATTCTATAGAAAACAAATACGATATTGTTGATTATTTTGAAAATGAATTTTTTTCAAAAACGAATTGGTCGTATGGTGATAGGTCGCCGCTTTTTATAGACCTTATGATAACAGGCATATTATACGAACGTGGCGAGCTACAAAAAGCACATTTTTACGCCATAAGGTCAAATTCTAAAATAAACGATAACACCCTTATAGATACAAAGCTATGCGCAATGTACATTTTGGTTTCTGTACTTGACGCACAGGGGCTTACAAACGAAGCTACAGAGGTTATGCGGACAATATCTGATACAATAGAAAGCACAAAGTCATATCATTTAAACCCCAATTTTAATGCATTTGTAACCCGCCGACAGCTATCGCAAGGCAATATAAAAGCCGCCGAGCATTGGATAGAGCAAAACCACGAGCCACCGACGTTTTGGACAATGTATATAGGTCTTACCACCTGCAAAGCATTAATTGTCGCCAAAAAATATGATGCCGCTATGATTTTAATACAAAATGTTATGACTATTATTACAGATTTTAACAGAATACAAGACCTAGTATATGCGAAAATTTTAATGGCGATAGCTTGCAATAAAATGAAGCGCTGTTTTAACGAAAAAGCATTGGAATATCTTGAAAACGCTGTTATTATTGCAGAACAATATGGCTATACCCAAATGTTTGTAAACGAAGCCGCCGATTTGTACCCTATGCTATACAAGTTGTTAAAAAGTGTGGAACAAAGAAAAGGCGACGGCAAAAAACACCGCAATTTTATTAAAATTTTATGTAGCGAAACCGCTAAAGCACAAAATAGCATAGAAATATACCCAAAGAGAAAAACGGAGATAAAACTAACGGAAAAGCAAAAGAAAATATTGCAGATATTGCAAGAAGGCAAAGTACAAAGGGAAATTTCCGAAGAAATGGGCATAAAGCAATCTACATTGCGTACGCATTTAACGGCTATATATCAAAAATTGGAAGCAGCAAACGCTGCCGATGCCGTTAGAAAAACATCAGAAATAGAAGGGATTTGGTCTAAATAAAAAAAGGAATGCCCAAAATGACATTCCTTTTTTTATTATTCTTCGATAATTTCTTCTGCTGGTATATTAACACTGATGCCTGCGGCAAATTCCCTTTTTTGCGGCGGAGAAAAAGCGTCAAGCGGGAAATCCAACTTCGAGAAGAAGTCGCAAGGGTTTGGCGGCATAATATGCTTGCAAGGCGGTGGGATAACAAACCCACGGGATTCTACCATCAACGATACCATACGATATAGCTTCACAATAGAGAAAAGACCTATCGTTGGGAAAATGTGGCGGTGATGTTCGCCAAAGCCTTCTGACGGTGGGTTATCACCGTGATGGCGATGTCTGTGGCGACGAATTTCTGCCGATAATGGTATTGCTTTGGCTTCAACCATAATAAATGGAGCGCCGCCACCAAGCATAGTGTGGCTATTGCCCATTAAATCGGTGAAAAGTGCCACCTCTTGCGCTACCGAGCCAAACAAGCTGCAACGACTGGTGTATGTGCTCATTGCTGGTATTTCGCCAAGTGGCATACCGTCACGCCCAACAAAGCGCAAGTTGTAGCAAAGCACAAACTGAATTTCCATATCCCAATACCCTTCTCTAAACGGGCTGGGCTCTTTGCGCATTACATTAATGCTGTGTACCCGCAAATCTTCCATAATGGCAGATTGAGCACCTTCGGGTGCTACAATTATGCGCCCGTCAAGCTCACGAGCGGCTCCGATTTCTGGCTGTGCAAGACAGTCCCTGCTTCTGCAGCTATCATAAATCTTCATTGCCAAAATTGGCTCAGATATGGTAGGTGCTGGCAAATGGGGTGCTTCTGGCGGGTCAATATGCGGCGGTTTGCCGTGGTGTCCGTGCCTAGCTGTTGGCGTTGGATAATTGCCAAATTCAAAAGCTGACATAATACAACCTCCTATAAGAGTTCTACATCATACTATGCAAAAGCCTATTTAAGAGTGATAGTAATATCCGACGCTGTGGTCGGTGGCATAAATAAAAACAGAAGGTCGTTTAACCTTCTGTTTTTAAGGAGGGATTTTGGTTTATTTTTTGCGCTTAAAAAATCCCTTTTTGTTTTCTAGGTTGTCCATATTGTCGCCATCTTCTTCCGCAAATTGACGTAATAATTCTTTTTGCTTGTCATTTAAATTTTTTGGCACTACTATATTAAGAGTTACGGTTAAATCGCCTGTGCGGTTGGGTTGGTTGATGTACGGTACGCCTTTGCCTCGCAGATTCATAGATGTGCCTGTTTGTGTGCCGGCTACTATATTATGGCGTTCTGTGCCGTATGGTGTTTCTATTTCTATTTGTGCGCCAAGTGCGGCTTGGGCAAAAGTGATGTTTTTTTCAAGATATAGGTTTTGCCCACGGCGTTTAAAATCTTTATGCGGTGCAACATTTATGCGTACATAAAGGTCTCCTTTTGGTGCGCCAATGTCGCCAGCTTCGCCTTGACCGCTAAAGCGTATGGATTGCCCGCTTTCTATACCCTTTGGTACTTTAACGACTATTGTGCGTCTTTTAGGGCTTTTACCTGCGCCGTTACAGGTTGCGCATTTATCCCTAATAATCTTACCTGCACCACGGCAAACTTTACAGGCGGTTGTGGTTTCCATATATCCCAAAAGGGTTTGCATAGCTTGGCGTACCGTGCCAGAGCCATTGCAGGCACGGCAAGATTCTGGCACGGTGCCGGGTTTTGCACCACTGCCTTTGCAGGTATCGCAGGTGTCTTTTATAGATACCTCTATATCACGGGTTGCACCGTTTATGGAATCCATAAAATCTACCGTAATGTTGGCTTCGACGTGATTGCCGGGGGATGGACCACGCCGTCTTTGCCCGCCGCCAAAACCGCCCATCATACCACGTACAAGGTCGCTAAAATCAAAATCGTTAAAACCGCCGTAGCCGCCTGCACTACCGCCACCGCTTTGGTTATATGCACTATGACCTATTTGGTCATAGCGTGCCTTTTTTTCGGGGTCGCTTAGCACGGTGTTGGCTTCGTTTATTTCTTTAAATTTTTCTTCGGCGGCCTTGTCGTCTGGGTTGTTGTCGGGGTGGTATTTTTTCACCGCCGTCCTATATGCTTTTTTTATCTCCTCGGGGGTTGCGCTTCTACTTATCCCCAACAATTCATAGTAATCTTGTTTTGTCGCCATTTTAATCCCCTGTCATTACACAATCGTAAGGGCGAGCAATGCTCGCCCGTTCCCACGATTTGTTATTAGTTTTTGTTTTCGTCATCTTTTTCTTCATATTGACCTTCAAAACTGCCGTCCTCGTTCATTTGTCCCGCTTGTTGCTCTGCTTGGGCTTTTTCAGCGGCGGCCTGGTATACCTTGCCTGCCACTTCCTGCATTATGGTGTTAAGGGCTTCTATGTCTGCGGTTAATTTGTCTGCATCGTCTTTTGTCATTTGCTCTATAACCATACCATCAGATGTTTCTTTTAGTTTGGTCAACGCTTCTTCAACACGGGTTTTGTCTTCATCCACAATAACTTCTGCGTGGTCTTTAAGCAGTTTTTCGGTTTGGAAGACAAGGGCATCCGCTTCATTTTTGGTATCAACTATTTCTTTGCGAAGTTTATCGGCTTCTTCAAATTGTTTTGCTTCGTCAACTGCTTTTTGAATGTCAGCATCAGACATTTTAGAGCTGGCTGTGATGGTAATTTTTTGCTCTTTGCCTGTGCCTAAGTCTTTTGCAGATACGTTTACAATGCCGTTTGCGTCAATGTCAAATTTAACTTCAATTTGTGGTATGCCACGTGGCGCAGGCAAAATACCGTCTAGGCGGAAAGAGCCTAATATCTTGTTATCACGTGCAAACTGGCGTTCGCCTTGGTTGATAACAATGTCAACCGCCGTTTGATTATCCGCTGCTGTAGAAAACACTTGCGATTTGTTAGCAGGTATTGCCGTGTTACGCTCTATAAGCGGCGTTGCAACGCCGCCTAGCGTTTCAATGCATAATGTAAGCGGGGTAACGTCAACCAAAATCAAATCTTTAAGAGATTCGTCGCCGCTTAATTTACCGCCTTGTATTGCCGCACCAATGGCTACACATTCGTCTGGATTAATGCCTTTAAAAGGCTCGTGTCCTGTTATTTTTTGCACGGCATCCTGTATGGCAGGTATACGTGTAGAACCACCTACAAGTAGCACACGGGTTAAACCGCTGGCAGATATACCCGCATCTTTTAACGCTTGATGCACGGGTTCTATAGTTTTTTCTACCAAATCCGCAGTAAGTTCGTTAAATTTGGCACGTGTCAATTTTACATCCAAATGCTTTGGACCATCTTGGTTTGCGGTTATAAATGGTATGTTAATGTCGGTTTGTGTAACGGTGCTAAGTTCTTTTTTAGCTTTTTCTGCCTCAACTTTAATACGTTGCATTGCCGCTTTGTCTTTTGAAAGGTCAATGCCTTCGGTGTTTTTAAATTCTTTCACTAAAAAGTCTATAATACGCTCGTCAAAGTCGTCGCCGCCCAAATGATTTACACCATTTGTAGACATAACCTCTATCGTACCATCACCAATTTCTATAACACTAACGTCAAATGTACCGCCGCCTAGGTCGTATACAAGTATTTTTTGGTCTTGCTCGTTCTCCAAACCATAGCCCAAAGCGGCAGATGTTGGCTCGTTAATAATACGCTTTACATCAAAGCCTGCAATGCGACCAGCGTCGACGGTTGCTTGTCTTTCATCATCGCCAAAATATGCGGGTACGGTGATAACGGCTTCGGTAACAGTACCGCCCAAATAGCTTTCTGCGTCTGCTTTTAATTTTTGTAGTATCATAGCAGAAATTTCCTGCGGGGTGTACTGCTTGCCGTCAATTGTCAATTTTTCCTTTGTACCCATCAAACGCTTGATGGACATAACGGTGTTTTCTGGATTAGTAATAGCTTGACGCTTCGCCGCTTCGCCTACCAAACGCTCGCCGTTTTTTGCAAAGCCAACGATAGATGGTGTAGTACGACCGCCTTCGCTATTAGGGATAACAACAGGCTTGCCGCCTTCCATAACGCTAACACAGCTATTTGTAGTTCCTAAATCAATACCAATAATTTTGCCCATAATATTTTTTCCTCCTAAATTTTGTAATTGTTTTCTATCTAAATTTGTATAATTTAGATTTATAGTAAGTTTTGCAACTCATTTATGTGTAAAACTAATGCAGACACTGTAGCTAAATTTGCCATTGGCTCAAGTATGGTAGTTATTCTTTTTATTGCCCTTTGAAATTTTCCTTTATTAGGGTTTGAATTTTTAATCTCTTGTTCAATTTGCTCAACATTGTCAATAATTTCGTTTTCCATATCAGTATTATTTAAGCTCGGAATTAAATTTCTTATTTTACTAATAATTTCTAAAGCATTTTCTGTGCTGACTGTCAAGGATTGATTTATGTTTCCATTTGACATTGCTAAATTGGAGTGGCTTACACTGCCATTAACCGTCAAGCTCATAGGTGTACTGCTTTTCAAGTGGTCTTCTTCCATAGCAAAATAATTTTTGCATAGTGTCAAAATTCTTACTATTCCTATTCCACCAGATAAATCAGAAATAAAACTTACATACCCATTATCTTTAAGATATTTTAATTCTGTATATAAACTATTTTGGGATACATAATCATTCAAAATTTGCTCAGCTTCTGCGTCGGTTTTATCGTGAATAAGTTTAACAATCTCTAACTCTTTGCCATATAACTTTTTAAATGTATTTCCCATTATTTTCTCCTTTGCTTTAAAATAATTTCTAAAATTAATCACATTTTTTACAAAAAGATTTCTATCAGCTTTGTAGTGTTCTCAAGACAACCACGACTGCCTTGCGATTATTTATTACTCGTAATAATCCATACAAGCCCTATCGGTCGTCATACTTGCCACATACTCTGCCACCTTAACGTGTGCAGGATGAACCTGATACGCCGCAAGTGCTTCTTCGCTTACATACAAGCTATCAAGCACTATATCCCTATTGCTTTTTGGCGGCACCATTTCTGTATACACTTTTAAAGAGATAATGCCATCAATAACGCCCACCAAAGCCTCCAAATCGGCTTTAATTTTCTGCCCAACCGTAATTCTTTCATCTTGAGTAATTTCTTCTTTAAAATTCCAAGCTACTATATGTCTTACCATTTTCAATTCCTCCTTTAATTTGCAACAACCACGGCGGCGTGGCGTATTATTTGTCCTTTATAGGTATAGCCGGCTTGCATTTCTTCTGTGATAATTTTTTCGCCTACTGCATCATCTTCAATATGGCTAATGGCAGAATGTAGGTTGGTGTCGAAGGCTTCGCCGACTGTTGCAATGCGCTTTATGCCCATATCATCAAACATATGGTCAAGCTGGTTTTTTATCATTAACACGCCTTTGATAAAAACGTCAGCAGGGTCTGCGTTTTTCATTGCCAAATTAAAATTGTCCATTACAGGTAGCAATCCTTCAGCAAAAGCCATTATGCCGCGGTCGTACATATGTGCTTTTTCTTTTTCGCTACGGTTTCTAAAATTTTCATAATCCGCCGTAACCTGTTGCAGTTTGTTAATTAATGCATTGTTTAGAGCTTGCATTTTTTCAAGCTCTGCTGGTTCTTGTTGTTTTATTTGTTCATCGGGTGTTTCATTTTCTTCAACCAATTCACCCTCAAGCACTTCTTTGTTTTTTTTCATATTTTCCTCCATCATTGTACGCCTAATGTAGATAAAACCATCTGCAATACAGACATTACCTGTGCATAATTCATACGGGTTGGGCCAATTATTGCTAGTTGTCCATAATATTGCCCATCAATGTCAATTTTTGCCTTAATAACAGAACATTCTTTAAGGTCTGGCGTTTCGTTTTCTTCGCCAATAATCACTTGAATTTCGCCTGCTAATTGTCCACTGACAATTGCGTGAAGATTTTCCTTTTCCTCCAGCAAGCCCATTATTGCACGGGCTTTTTCAAGGTTAGCAAATTCGGGAAAATCAAGGATATTTTTAATGCCCACTGCGTGGACTTGGGTGTTGTTTAGCGACAGCAAAATTTCACGTATAGCCGACAAAATAATGTCAACAGGCACATCTTCCAACCCTTTTTCCCTAAAATGATGGCGAAGCATAGCCGCATATAAATGCGTAAAATCTTCCGCAACAGAATCCGCAAGCATAGCGGTAAGTGCATCCGACACCTTTTTAATAAGGCTTTGCGGCAACACTGCTGGCAACACCAAAACCTTATTTTGCACGGCGTTTTGGTCGGTTATAACAATCAGTGCAACAATAGGGCCTTCTACCAAAATAAGCTGTATTTGCTTAACTTTGTGCCGTTTTGACAGCGTTTCAGTGGCGATTATTGTGTAATTTGTGATAAAAGCGACGGCATTTGCCATTTCGCGCATTATATTTTGCACTGCCACCTCTTGCCTTTGCAAAGCCTGTATCAACAATTCTTTTTCGGCGGCTTCTAGGCGGCGTTTTTTCATCACATTATCCACATACAGTCTATAACCTTTATCGGACGGAATACGCCCCGAAGATGTATGAGGAGCGATAACATAACCCATTTCTTCCAAATCGCTCATTTCATTACGAATGGTGGCAGAACTAAGCCCAAAATCATACTTTCTAGCAATAGTGCGCGAACCTATAGGCTCTGCCGTTAAAATATAATCATTAATTATCGCTTCAAGTATCTTCATTTTGCGCTCGTTCATTTTTGGCATATTATGTCACCTCCCGTCGGTTCATCTTTCTTTTTGTTAGCACTCACAATAAACGAGTGCTAACAATCACTAATATACCACACCCATTTTTATCTGTCAACACCTTTTTTAAAAAAATTTAAAATTTTTTACAATTAAAAATGCCATCATCTGCAAAAGATGATGGCGGATTTATTAAAATACTTGATTAATCATCAAAATCAGGAACTATAAACCCATCTCTGCGCATTCGCTCTATAAACGCCTCTACATCATCGGGATAACTCTCACGTATCCAATTAAGTGTAGCTTCTACTTGTTCCTGCGTTAAATGTGTAAGACTATCACCAATGCGAAAAGTAAAACGCAAACTATGACCCACGTCAGGGTTTACAGCAGACCTTATCCGGTATATAAATGTATCGCCAATTAGGTCTGTAGACCTTTCGTCAAAGTCTATTTCCATCATATTTTCGTATTCGTCAATAACATCTTGTGAATTTATAAATAAATGACTCCACGTTACCTCTTCCCAATTAATACGGGGGTCATTTATATTGGTTGCATCTGACATTTCTTGCTTCCTCTTTGCAACATATGCTATTAAGGCGGTCGGTATTCTTTCTTCTGCTAAGGCTAAAAGAGCGTTTGTTTCATCTTCGATGGTTTCATATGTGATTTGATAAAAAGCGTCAAGCATATTATCGAAGTCAAGCATATATGACGTTAAGTCGTCATCTTCGCTAGCCAAAGCAATGAAACCTACAATAATGAATGCCGAAATCAACACGATGGCTAAAACGGTTGCGCTTATATAGTGCTTCTTTTTTAGTACGGTTTCTGTATTCACATCAATCACCCTTCTTATTAATAAATATGATAAATTCTATTATGAATAACACACTAATCTACATATTATATGTTATCAAAATCGTATAATATATTTAGGTTGTTGCCAATAAGAAATTTGATAAAATTGCAATTTTGTTTCGCAAAAGTCAAATAATTTCGTAAAAAGCTACCATCTGTTGTAGATGGTAGCTTGAAGTCTAATACTATGTATCAATATCAAATGTCAAAAAATCAATTATAGTTAATAGCACGTGAAAAAGCTATAAAATCTCGTGCAAATCCATCAACTAAAGCAACAGACCGAAAAGAAAGTGTCCCATAAGCGATTCCATTATGCCAAAGAACAGCACCGCTATCTCCGCCGCCCCCTCTTGCACCAAAATCAACCAAGGTCATTTGGTTCAAATTCATACCTTGAATAGTTATGGGGTTTATTGCCAAAAAAGCCGTACCTGTCATAAACCTTGATACTGCTCCTATTGTATGCACATTTGAACCAAACGGCAGGCTACCTCCTCTGAAATTTGTAAGCGTTTCAAAGGTTGACGCAATATGCGCTGACATAGTTACATCTGGCAATAGCTCAACATACGACACGTCAATACCATTTCTAGGCTCAAATCTTGGATTGGTCGTGATTGCGCCTATTGCTTGACCATTTGCCAATGTTACAACATCATCCCGCCTTGTTGAGCCGTGGCTGGCGGTAAAAAACCCACGCCCACGTGAATCGGCGGGATGACCAGCCGTCAATTGCACCCTTGTTAAACTGCCATCACCATTAACCCTAGAAGCAAAAATAGATGCACCCATACTAATTATTCTTGAAGATGTAGGTTCAAAATCTATATTATGACTAGAATCATCCCTCTCTCTTTCAATGACACCAGATTCATAAATCAAATTTAGATGTTCTTCAACAACTTTCAAAGACTCCCAATCTTCTATGCTTCGGAAGTATTCAGCCAGCCCATTTAATGTTTGATAAGCTCCCAACGGGTCAGTTTTAATTACATCTGTCATCAATCTTTCTTGGGGACCTTCAAAGCTGTCTGGGTCAATCCATATAAAAGAAATTAAATTTATAGGAATACCAGTAGCCGCAGATAGATTGCTTCTCAGTTCTTCGCTAGTAGTAAGCTCAGACGAGGTAACCTCTATCAAAAACACATCTTCATATCCAATAAATCCACCGGGTTCTAAAGGTGTACTCCATATAGAGCCAGTAAATTCACCAACTGCATTATTCCTAGCGTATTGCTGCGAAGTTTCCAAAAAATGTTCAAGCGCTACAAGATGATTTCGATACATAGTTAAATTATCGGCAGTAACGTCGTCATCTGAAGAAAACATAATAAAACCAGCTAGTAGTGCAAATACTACCGCTACTGCGATAAAATATCTCTTTGTTTTGCTTGTCATAGCAATCTCCTCACTTTCAATAAAATAAGTTTGCCTTGCAATATATGCAAGTTGAATAAGAAACGCAACCCATTATTATAGCACATTTCAGTGCAAAGAACTATCCTCCTTTTTTATTAATATTTAAAATTTTATAATGTATAGAACATTAATCTACAATATTATGTATTATCCAAATCGTACCATATATTTGGGCTGTTGTCAATAAAAAAATTATAAAATTTTTTTTGACTTTAGGTTACTAATCGTGTATAATTGTAGGTAAATTTTTGGCAAAAGAGGTGCGATATGAGCTTTTTAAATAGAATCAATAAAAAAATTCTAATCCCTATTATCGTTGCGGTACTTATTGCAATTGCGGGTGTGATTATCTTTGTTTTAACACGTGATGATTATGTACCAGAAGAACCGCAAGAAATATATGAACCTGAAATAGAAATACCAACCGAGCCAGAGGACGAAGAAGATGAGGAAGAACCCGAAGATATTCGACCCCTAGGCAGACTAACGGGCTTGCCTATTGATGAAGAATATCTAAACCGCCGCCCAATTGCGGTTACGGTAAACAACGCAGGCCCTGCTTGGCCGCATAGCGGGCTGCTTGACGCAGATATTATTTATGAAATATTAATAGAGCTACCCGCAACACGCCTTGTAGCCGTATTTCAATCAGAAATGCCAGAGCGTGTCGGACCAATTCGCTCTACACGTGATTTTTTCTCGGGTATGGTGCTTAACCACGACGCAATATTGGTACACCACGGCGGCACAGACAGCGGGTACATAAGCGTGCGGGATTTGCCTATTGTTAATATAGACGGCATGCAATACGACGGCACGATTTTTTGGCGTGATAGAAGCTATCCGCAATGGACAGGACGTACAGGGCAAAGAGCTTTTGAACATAGCTCTTTCTCTAGCTGGGAGAATTTATCAAGACATATAGAAGCACGCAATATTCGTGATTATATAAATGAAGAAGGAGATTTTGGTCTTAATTTCGGCGAAATTCCAGAGCATATCGCACCAATATCAAACGCAGAGCGCGTAACAGTACCGTTTACGGCTTCGTACACCCGCCATTTTATTTTTGATGATGAAAACGGGCATTATATGGTAGAAAACCGTGACGGCGCACATCGTGATGCAGAAACACAAGAGCAGCTTTTTGTAAACAATGTGCTAATAATGATTACACCACGCCACGGCGTAGATATGAATGGTTTTGCAAGCGGAACAATCGTTGGCGAAGGCATAGGATATTTAGCCACAAACGGCGAGCTTTTTGCAGTACAATGGGAAAAAGCCAACCATATATCTCCAACACAATGGTTTTTTGAAGATGGCACACCGCTTGCACTAACGTCAGGCAAAACGTGGATTTGCGTGTTCCAAAACACGGGAACTTTAAACATAGAATAAAAATTAGGAATGAGGAGCAAGGAATGAGGAATTTTTTACGGTTGATAATTATTGCAGTTATTGCAGTTTTTGTTTTTGTTGCTTGCGCTACGGATGAAGCTGACTATTATGCTGTATTACCGACTGTTGCTGAGTCATCAACACAACCACCAACACAACCCGAAACTGAGCCGCCAACAGAACCTGTAACCGAAACTGCAACAGAAGCAATTCCTTTTAAGCACGTGGATATTCCCATACTGATGTACCACACGTCATCAGAAAACAATCCCGGCGCACTAGCCGAGCTTTATGTACGCCCTTCCGAGTTCGAGCGTCAAATTGTATGGCTTATAGAAAACGGATTTACCTTCGTAACCTTTGACGATTGGGATTATTTGCATACGATAGAACGCCCAATAATGCTTACTTTCGATGACGGCTATATCGAAAATTATACAGAAATTTTTCCCATATTACAACGCCACAACGCCACAATCGTACTATTTCTAACGTGGAACTCTATAGTAAATCACGGTTTTACAGAAGATATGATAATGACAATGCACAATTCGGGATTGGCTTCTTTTGAATCTCACAGTATGACCCACCCAAATTTAGCAAATATATCAAGCAACACCGACCGCCTTAACTTTGAACTTTCGCAATCAAAAAACAATATTGCAGAGCTTACAGGCAGAGCGCCTATTGCAATCGCATACCCCGCAGGCGGTTTTAACGACATAGTAAAACAACATACAGCAGAACATTATCGTTTTGGTCTAACAGTTATACCAGGTATACACAACACCGCTTGGGACGATTTTGAAATGCGGCGTGTACGCATAAATCGCAGTACAACGCTTGATACATTCATCAATCTAGTATCGCAATAAATTACAAATATATAGCCTTTCAACTTAAGCTTGCCACAGGGCTTCGCTCTGCGCAATCTTAAGTTGGCTCGCTATAATGACAAACTGGATTGCCCGTTTAAACCCATACCTGCAAAACTACCCTTTTTATAATGATAAAACCCAGCGGCGGCTACCATCGCCGCATTATCAGTACAAAATATAGGTTTTGGAATGTGTAAAGCAATATCTTGCTGAGCACATTTTTTTGTTAATGTTTCACGTAAGCGGCTATTACAAGCCACACCGCCAACCACCGCCAATTTATCAACACCTGTCATCAAACAAGCATTTAATGCATTTTTAACCAAAACATCCACCACAGCGTCCTGAAAAGATGCCGCAATATCAGCGTGGTTAGTTTTATCGCCCTTCATCTTTGCACTATTAATATAGTTAAGTACGGCAGATTTTAAACCGCTAAAACTAAAATCCAAAGCATTATCAAGTTTGGCACGGGGAAAAGGTATTGCCGCAGGGTCGCCTTCCTTAGCAAGGCTGTCTATCTGCACCCCACCAGGATATGGCAAACCTAAAGAACGAGCCACCTTATCAAAGGCTTCCCCGGCGGCATCATCAACTGTGCGACCCAAAATTTCATATTCGCCATAATTTTCCACATACACAAGATGATTATGCCCGCCGGAAGCTATAAGTGCAACAAAAGGGGGAGCAAAACCACTGTTTTCAAGATAAGCAGACGAAATATGACCTTCCAAATGGTTAATGCCAATAAGCGGTGTATCTGCCGCAAAAGAAAGACTTTTTGCAAAATTAAGCCCAACAAGCACTGCACCAATCAAACCTGGTCCATATGTTGCGGCAATTGCATCAATATCCATAAGCGTGCAACCTGCGTCATCTAGGGCTTTTTTAACCACGGTATCAATTTTGTCTATATGGTTGCGTGCGGCAATCTCTGGCACAACACCGCCGTGCGGCTTATGAATATCTATTTGCGAAAAAATAACATTAGACAGCACAACATCGCCGTTTAAAATAACGGCGGCGGCTGTTTCGTCACAAGATGTTTCTATGCCCAAAATCTTTATATTTTCTTCCATTTTAACCTCTCGTGTTTGGTCTACCTGGTCGGGTAGGGTTTTGGCGTATCCAAATGGCTACGCTGTATATAATTACAATAGCCTCAATAGATGCGGCTATATAGAAAAATATATCGTTCATTGTAATAAAAAACGGCACAAGCATAAAAAGCCCAACGCCAAAGCCCATATGACCCCATTTTGTTGTCCACCATTTAGATTTTTCGCCGCTTTTGGATGCCATACTGCCCATAATACGCAAATGCGTTGCTTGCGGCACATCGGCTTCTATAACCTGCTCTCGGCTATTGGTCAATTTTTTAACTTCGCCCTTTCCTTCTTGATGTTGAAAAAAAGCAAGCAAAAACGCCATAGCACCCATTATGCCAAAAAATACTGCAAAGCCCACCATAACATCACCCCCTTTTTCTAAAAACCTTCTTAAATAACATTGTCATAAAGCCACTTCGATAGGATATAAATGACCGTTACACCTAATATACCTGCGGCAATATATAAAAACAATACTATTTGGGTAAGAAAAAACGGCACAGCAACCAAAAGCCCAACGCCAATGCCAGCATAGCCCAATTTGTCAATTATACCCTCGCTGCGCATACCGCTTGACAAACCGCCAAAGTCTGCTTTGAAATGCATAGATTGAGAGTGCTGTTTGCGCTCGCCGCTATCTACAACCTTAATTTCTTCTGGCTTTTCTTGCATTTTAATTTCATCGTTGGGTTTGGTAGGGATACTTAGCTTTGGCGCAAAAGTTTGTTGCAGATATTTTTGCTCTTGACGATGAAGATAATATGCAAAATACAGCACCGCCAAACCCATTAACCCAAAAGGTATTGCTACAGCCCACACATTACAACCCCCTATTCAGAAACTCTATTACGCTCTACAGCCGCCTTTTGCCTAGGTATTATATAAACCTGCAATAACAACAAAGCGGCAAAAAGTGCAAAAAACGCAATGCTATAAACCACCATAGACGATTCGGACCAATTGCCTATGCTTGCCAAAAAGCTGCCAATAGCGGCAATTATGCTTTGCGAAGCAACTGTTATAGCTTCAAAAATATTCGATAATGTGTAGAAGCCCTGTATTTGGGCAAAATGCACAGCCCCATTGCCAAAAATTGCAAAACCTATACCGCCGAACAAAACAGTAGCAACGGACACCCAAGCCGCAAAAATAGCGCCGTCAACAAGCCTTTCTTTTACACTTGCCTTTTTTGGGGCGTAAAGATTAAGTTCATAAATTTTTGCCATTACGGAGGCTGCAAAATCTTCAGGAGCTTCTATTATTTCAAGTTCGTTAAAACCCTGCAAAATCTCGCTATATGCGGCAAAATCTTCATTGCAGGCGTTACATTCTTCCATATGTTGCTTTAGTTCGTTTTGCTCAACATCCGACAAATTGCCGTCCATATAATCCATCATCATATCAGTGTATTTTTCACACGCCATAGCTCGCCTCTCCTTTCATCGTCAAATTTTCTTTTAACAGCTTTCTTGCTCTAAAAATACGGTTTTTCACTTTGCTCATTGGTTCGTTTACAATTTCAGATATTTCTTGATAACTTAACCCTTGTTGGTGATATAACACAATAGGTATGCGGTACATCTCAGGCAATTCTTGAAGCATTTCTGCAAGCTGGCGGGTCTGCTCTTTTGCTATATAGGCTTCTTCGGGCGATGGTGCAAATTCGCTCTGCTCGTGGTCTGTGTCTTCTAGATGTGATACTAAAACCTCGTTTTTAGTACGCCGTCTAAAATCTATAACGTGGTTTGTAGCAATCTTTATTACCCAAGTAGAAAATTTATAATCGGGTCTATATTTTTCCAAATTTTTGTATAGTTTAATGAAAATCTCCTGTGCTTGGTCGTTTGCGTCCTCACGGTCATTAACCATACGCAAAACAACCGAATATACAAGATTTTTATATCGTTGCAAAAGCTCGTCAAAAGCGTGTTGCTGTCCGTCAACAACCGCCATAACAAGCTCATAATCGCTTTTATCGGTAAACGCTATCATTTTCTCACCTCTTATACATACATACGCAAGGCTTCAAAAAAAGTCTGCCAATTCTAAAAAATTTAAAATAATACTCATACCAACACACCCCGTCATTGTGAGGGCTACCGCCACCATAAAGCAATACACACCAAGCCCGAAGCAATCCAGTGAAAGAAACTACGACAACGTAAGGGTATACTACAAACAACTTAAATATCCAAAACCTACCTTCAATTTAGCAAGTAAACCTAAATCCTACGCAATTTCGCAACCAACCCCTCAAAATACAACGGCGGCTGGACACAAAACTCCATATACTCCCCATTGGGATGCACAAAACCCAATAATCTCGCGTGCAAGGCTTGCCCTTCTGCTCCAAAGTTTTGTTTAGATTTACCATATACAACATCACCCAAAATAGGATGGTTTATATGTGCCATATGTACACGTATTTGGTGGGTTCTTCCAGTTTCTAAGCGGCATTTTATTAGTGTAAATTTACCAATATTTTCTAAAACATAATAATGCGTAACTGCTCTTTTTCCATTAGGGTCAATAGCCATCTTTTTACGGTCTACTTTATGGCGAGCAAGAGCTAAGTTGACGGTGCCATCTTGACCAATTCGGTTATGGACAATGGCAACATATTTCCGATTTATACTGTGGTTTGCGAATTGTTCGGCAAGCATATTATGCGCCCTATCATTTTTAGCAACTACCAAAAGCCCCGATGTATCCTTGTCTATACGATGCACAATACCGGGGCGCAAAACCCCGTTAATCCCCGAAAGACTGCCCCCGCAATGGTGCATTACAGCATTTACCAGCGTACCCTGATAATGCCCTGCGGCTGGATGCACAACCATACCTTTTGGCTTGTTTATTACTATTAGGTCATCATCTTCGTGTATTATGTCAAGGGGGATGTTTTGCGGCAATATTTCCAAGGCAATAGGCGGCGTAATGTGAAGTTCGATCAAATCACCGTGACGCAGGCGGTAGTTGGATTTTTGCGTCTTGTTGTTTACAAGTACATCGCCGCCGTCAATTAGTTTTTGGGCATTATTGCGGGTTATGTCGCCCATATTTTGTACAAAAACATCAAGCCTTGCGCCTATATCGCCATTTTCTGCGGTTTTTGTTAAAATATCATTATCCATTTTTGCTAAACCTCAATTTTTTAGAAGGTCTATCATCTTTAACAAAGAAAGTAAGCACAGCAAGGGCTATAACCGACACAACAATAAAAACATCCGCCATATTAAATACAGGGAAGTTTATAAAACGTACAGCAAACATATCTACTACAACACCGACTGTGTCGTTAATTAGGCTTTCTCTAAACAAGCGGTCGTAAAAATTGCCTAACGCACCGCCGAAAAGAATTAGCAAAAACACTCGCAAAATATTGGCGATGCGGGTTTTTGGCAATGTGGTGTAATACCATATCATAGCCGTCAAAAGTATTGGGGTTATGATGATAAAAAACCATCGTCCACCCTGCAACATACCCCAAGCCATACCGCTGTTTTCGTGGTATACAAGCGAAAGTACACCGTCTATCACAACACGTTCGGGTTGTCCGAAAAGATGTTGTATTGTAAGCCATTTTGTTATTTGGTCTATTGCAAAAATTATGCCAACAAACGCTATGGGTAATACCCATTTTTTTATCATATGCATTGTATTACTCCTTTTTCATCAGGATTTTTTACTATTTGTGCCGTACCTAATTTTGATGTGGCGATTATTGTTAGCTTACCGCTTTGTGCCTTTTTATCACGCTTCATTTGTTGATAAATTTGTTGGGGCGACAAATTAGACGATATTGGCAAGCCGTATTTTCTAATTATGTCAATCACAAAATCTGCGTCATCTTGCGGCAAGTTTAGCTTTGCGACAGAATAGCGCAAGGCGCAAACCATACCTATTGACACACAATGTCCGTGGGGCAGTTTAAAATCCATTAATGTTTCAATGGCGTGTCCAAAAGTATGCCCAAAATTAAGTATTTGCCGTAAGTCATTGTCCTTTTCATCTTGCGTTACAATTTCTGTTTTAATATCGCAACTGCTTTTAATAATATGCAAAAGTGTCGCTTCATCACAGATAAGCACCTTGCTTATATTCTCGTTTAAAAACTCAAGCAAAGCTACATCTTTTATTATGCCATATTTTATTACTTCTGCCAAGCCCGAAATATAATCATTTTTTGGTAATGAAGATAAAACGGCTATATTACTGTAAATTAGACGGGGTTGATGAAATGCGCCTATAAGGTTTTTTTCGCCTAAAAAGTCAATGCCTGTTTTGCCGCCTATTGCGGAGTCTGTCATTGCTAAAAGGGTTGTTGGAATGTTGATATAATCAATACCCCGCATAAATGTGGCGGCGGCAAAACCTGCCACATCCGACACAATGCCGCCGCCAAGTGCGACAACAACCGACGACCTATCCAAACCCGCATTATACATAGCTTGCAGGACATTTGTATAGGTGTTAAAATTTTTCGCCGTCTCGCCTGATGGGATAATGCAATGCTGTATATGCCATATGGTGCTGTTTGCAAGGACAGTATGCACATCCGCAAGATAAAGCGGTGCGATATTTTCGTCGGTAATTACCATCGCCGTCTTCGGCACAGATAAATCCCAAATTTTTGATAATGATGAAGCCAAGCCGTCCCAATTATTTTTTATTGAATAGCTCATATTCGCTCCTTTTTAAACATTATACAAAATGCCCCAAAAAGGGGCATTTTGTATAGGAGATTAAGTTATGAAAAGATTATAAGAAAATCGTCAAGTCTAGTTATTCTGGTGTATTGGTATCCCTGCCTGTGTTTGTGCTTTCTTGCTCATTTGCGTTACCGAATGGTGTTGTAAAATTGGATATTATTATACCGTCGGGCGTTGTGGTGGTAGACATACCTAAAACATCACGCAAAAATGAAATTGGTACAAGCAAACGTTGCGGCGAGCCGCCGTCAAGACGCGGCGCAAGCTCTAAAGTTCGCACATCATCGGCATCGCCGTAGAAATATGAATTAACGCCAGTGGTTAATGTTGATACTACATTACCATTACGCATAATTGTCAATGTATTTGTTGCCCCATCCCAAGAAGTTGTATATCCTGCAAATTCGTCAATTGCGGGGGTAATTTGCACCATAACTACATTGTATTGTTCTGGCGGTAAAGTGATGAAATGGTTTGGTGTGAGCGTACGAAATTCAAAACCATCCCTTGGAAAAGATGATGGAAAAACTGTTCTATGTGCCAGCATAAATGTACCTGACGTATGCGGCACAATAAGAATATCGCCATCTAAATAAAATGGGCTTGTGTTGGTAAAAGTAATATTGGTAGCGAAAAGTCGTGGGTTTAATGATATGCGGCTGTTAAGTTCGTTACGTACAAGGCGTACGCCGCCAGGAATGATTTCGTTTAACTGCATAATTTCTAATGTAGATACGTTGATAACTGTGGTTGCGGCGGTTTCTACGGTGTTTACACCTATGGCACGCATTGTTGTAACCACAGACAAATATTGTTCGCAATGACTTACAAATGTTTCCATAGATACATCAATTGCCGTCGCTCTTGTTCTATGTGTATTTAAAAAATCGTCAAATTGGGTGATGAAGCGTTCATTTAACGCCGCTGTTTGTTGTGCAAAGCCCACACGGGGCACACTAATATGTGGCAGATGACCTGTGAAGGTAATGCCGACTGTACCAGCACGTAGCGGTATATTGCGTGTTGTTATGCGTCCACGCAAATCACGCATATCGGCATTTGTTGTGCTTTGTGTGTTACTGTTTGCGGTAGATGTGTTTGCGAAAATATCTTGCACCAAAGGCGCAGACAATGCAAAAACAGCGGTTACGCCAACCACCACACCAAGTTTTGTTATATTTGAAAGTTTAGATTTTTTCATAATTTAGTTGCTCCATTCTATTTTGCGGGGCAAATATTTGCCCGCTTGCACACAATTATTTCATATTCGCATTATAGGTCAATATGTATATACCGTCAACCGCTTACATCGTTTTGATAAAAAATTGTAATCAAAACGAAATATATTTAATTTATTTTTAACTTGAACAGTTGCGATAAATGATGTATAATGTATATTTGTATAAGTATTTTTCGGTAAATAAGGAGCGTACATTTATGAAAAAAATATGGAAAGCTACAATATTATGTTTTGCTTTAGGGATGGCGGCTATTGCTTTTGCTGGTTGCGAGGCGGAATCTTTAGAGCGTTTTTTAGGACGTGAACCAAATGATATTGTTGGGTTTAGCGATTTTTCTGCCGCAAGACCCAATGCTCTTGCAAATCAGCTTGCGCAGCCTAAATCGGGCGAATATATTGCCGTGATGTATACCAACCACGGCGAGGTTCATATAAGGCTTTTTCCGCAATATGCTCCGCTTGCTGTTCGTAATTTTGTAACACACGCACAAAATGGTTATTATGATGGGGTTACATTCCATCGTGTGATACAAGATTTTATGATACAAGGCGGTGACCCGATAGGCGATGGTGGTGTAAGCATTTGGGGAGAGCCTTTTGGCAACGAGGTTTCCCGTAATCTTGTACATGCGCGTGGTGCGTTGTCTATGGCTAACCGTGATAATGCGCAATGGGGCATTACACAAACAAATACAAGCCAGTTTTTTATTGTAGATGCGCAAGCCGGCACACATTGGCTTAATGGCGCACACACTGTTTTTGGGCAGGTTTTTTATGGTATGGATGTGGTAGATGCTATTGCGGCTGTGGAGGTTATAGACCCAACGCCAGCTGTACAAAATTACCGCCCTGTCGAGGATGTAATTATCGAAAGAATTGAGATTAGAGCTTTTGAATAGATTTTGCAAATTAACAAAGATGAGATTGTTTGTTAGCTGCAAATGTGGTATAATAGTAATGTAAATTTGAATTGGGGTGGTTTTTTGCGTAATTTGCGTAATAGATTATTAACGGCAGTTATGGCGGCAGTTATGGTGTTGCCGTCTATTTCTGCGTTTGGCGATATATTTATATTGACGGACGAAGTGCGGGCTACATTTGCAGGGCGTACTAATGCAAATCAGCTTATACGCAATGCAACATTTGATGATTTATCATTTGCTTGGCCTGCCGAGGCTGTTGTGCGTGGTGTTGCCCTTGGTGCTATCCACGGCGAGGATAATAGCTTTCGTCCCAATGACAACGTAACACGTCAAGAAGCCCTTAATACTGTTATGCGTGCAATGGGGCAAAGCGGTGCGGCGGCAGAGCGTGGTGCGGCGGTTTCTGGTGCTTTTGATAGTGCACAAACTATGCTAAACAACGGATATTCTGCACTTGCGATAGAGCAAGAGGTTATACCTGCTGACTTTAACTTGTTTGGTCAGGCGACCCGTCAAGAGGTTGCGTTTATTGTGTATAATGCTGTTATTGCACACAGCGATGGGCATTTTAGACCCGATGCTGCTTTAACATATATACATCGTTTTAATGATTGGCGCGATATTTCTTCAGATTATTTGATGGCTGTTGAAAATGTTGTTGCCGCCAGCATTATGAATGGTAGCGATATGAACTTTATGCCACGTGATAATGTTACACGTGGGCAGATGGCACAGATACTTTCTAATTTAGATACAATTTTTATGAATATACACGGTTTGGAACGTAGGCTTGGCACCGTTGTGGGCATTAGGGATGCCGAGGTGGCGCAAACGGCGCAGGTTAGTTCTTGGCAAAATATTTATGTGCGTGTTGGTGATGGCACGGTGGATATATTGCGGCGTGAGGCGGTAATAAGCCCAGCGGCGCAGGTTAACAATTTGGATGCGGTTGTTTTTCGTGCGGGAAATGTTGGCGGGCTTAACAGCCTTGTAGATGGTGATACGATAGAGTATTTTGTGCATACGGAAGATGGAACGGTTTGGTATGTTAATGTATTACATTCTGCTATAAATGATACTACTGACGGGCGGCTTTTTTCGCTTGATGTTAGTGATATGACAATTTCGCTGTTGTATGGCGAACGTGGTGATGGTCATCGTGTTTTTACTATGGTTGATGGTTTGATTTCTATTATAGATGGCACGCCGCATTTGTTGATGGATGGCGTGCGTTATCCTGTTGCCAATTTGCCTTATGGGCAGACTGTACGCCTGTATTTGCGCAACAATGTTGTTGTTGGCGTGGCTTTTGTTGGCTCGGAGGTATTGACAGAGGAGTTTAGAGGGCTTGTTGTTGAAAACAACCCTGCTTTTGGGTATATGGTTATTATTGACCAAGCGGGCAACCGCCGTGTAATGCGTTATTTTCAAAATGAAATGATGGTGCAACGTATATCGCATTGGGATAGGCAAATGCAGGTTTCTTATATAAACCAATTGTTCCCTTCTTTTGCTTTTAACCCGCTTGCGACGACCATTGCGGCTATAGAGCCAGGTGATATTGTTTTTGTTCGTCCTGATGTGGATGATGCGAGCATTATCGCACAGATTTCCGCTGTGTCTAACTATATAATGCGTTATGGGCGTGTTGTAAATATTGTTCATCACGAGAACCATATATCGCTTTTGTTCGAGCAGGAAAATGGGCAGACGGCTTGGTTTGAGATGGCTAACAATGCATTTATTACACGTGAGGGACGACGCATTTCTCCGCTTAGTATACAAGTGGGTGATTGGGCTAGGCTTTTGGTTAATGAAGCGATATTGGCGCCGGGGCACACTATGTCATCTATCATAGAAATGGCGATAGAGGGCGATGCAAGACATATTACAAATATTGTACGGGGTAATTTGACGGGTATTAATATTATACAAAATACAATGTCTATTGAACATGCACAGCAATTATCGCAGGTTGGATGGGTTAATTTTAATTATGTTGGTCAGCTTAATTTGGCAAGCAACAATATAACTTATTATTACAACAACCGTCGTATAACAAGGGATGAGGCTTTGCGCCAGTTTGGTCGTGGCGGTGCTATGGTTTATATTGCGATGGAAAACCATTTTGCCGGCGAGCGTGTTGCTATGGTTAGCTTCCGCAGTCAGCGTGAGGAGCGTTTGCCATCTGATACTGTTGTAGCTTCGGCTAATGGTGAGTTTTGGCTTGCACAGAATATGGCGCAGTCTATTGCGACCGACAGCGGGACTATTGTACGTAGAAACGGGCGTTTGGTTAGTGGGTTAGAGATAATGCCGGGTGATTTTGCTTCGGTTGTATTAAGCGGTGCAGGTATGGCGGCTGTGGTGGATATTACAAGTGCACCTGATACATCTGCATTACAGATTATGCGTGTAAGGGTAACGCAGGTTTGGGACGGCAGTAGTTTTAGGGTGTCGTCTATGTCGCAGTTGTTTGGCAACAATTGGGTATTTACACCCATTGAGCGAGAGTTTACAATAGATACACGTACAATATTTATGCCTATTGGCGGCGAGCGTAGTATTGATAATTTTATCACTTATACGGAAGATTCTGTATTTGACCAAGTTTTCACTGTTGTAACGGATGGCGCAAGGGCGGCTTATGTTGTTGAACAGCCTTTTGCTAACCGTGCTATACGTGGTACATTGGTTAGCAATGTGGTTGACGGGCAGGAAACATTTATGCTAAGGAATGTTTTGGTGCAGAACCCTGTTACAAACCAATGGAATCCACTATCAAATATTAACAACACAATTATGGTAACCATTGATGATACGACGCTTATTGGACGTAATAACGCTATTGTGCAACCACGTGATTTGCAAGCGGGCGATGATGTGCTTATTATGATGGAAGCGGCGGCTTTGTCTACTGTGCCTGCTGATGGTGCGGCAGGGACGGCTACGGCACGGATTATTTTGGTAGACTAGCAGAGCAGGAGGTATTGTTTGATGAGAAAAATTAAGTTAGGAATATTCTTTGCCATAACTGTGTTGATGGTTTTGGGGCTATCTAGCGTTGCATATGCTCGGGTTGGGCAGATTGGTTTTTTTGGCGGGATTACTGAAGGGGTGGCGTTGCCGCTTACTACTGAAACGCTGTTGACGCAACCTAATACAGGTAATGCGGGTAATTTTACTGCTCGTGATTTGGTTTATAAAGAAATGTTGTGGTTGGCGGGTGGTATGCCTGTTGAATTTGAAGGCTTGATTGATATTATTGTTGCTAATGGACGTGGACGTGGTGCTTCTGAAGATGCAGGCACACGTCAGGTGCGGTATATTGTACGCCCGTCTGCTATGACGGCGGATGGTGTTTCGCTTACACGTAATGTGTTGTTTGATGTAAATTGGCGCAGGGTTGGCGGGCAAATTATTGAAACATATAATGTGGCTAGCTGGGTTGAAACGCAGGTTATTAACGGACAGACTTTTACGCTTGATTTTAGCCGTAGCAGCCATCAAATAAGCGTTATACGTGATATTACGCCAGGTGTTACTTATTATCGTGGTGATGTGTCTATGCAGGCTATTTTTGCAAATGTAGACGGACCTGTTACGCATTATGTTATAGGTGAAATTTATGGTTTTGAATCTGCTTGGGCGGCAACGGAAACCCATCGGTTGAATGGTATTGTGGCGGCTGGAGATTGGCAAATGCAGTATCAGGTTGTGCCTAGTGTGGCTGTTAGCAAAGAGTTGCAATATAGCGAAAACGAACCTACTTTAATTAGTTTTTTCGGAAACTATCGTGAAATTACTCACAATCAAAGCGGGCTTAATTTTGTGATAAATGTTATGCCTAATATATTTTATGGTCAACCTACAATGGGACGTGTTACAATAAGCAATTTTAACCGTTTTGAGCAACTGATTGCTCCTAATCTAACCGTATTTATGGGACATCCGGCGTTTCAAGATGTACGCAGATTATATGCGATGGAAATTATAACTACGCCTCCGTCGCATTTTCCGCTTAACCAAGCCATACATCGTGCGGAGTTTATGAAAATGCTTGCGCTTGCTATAAAATTGCCAGTTGACGATGCGTTGTTAAACCCGCCTGCGCCGCGCGGCAACCGTCCTGTGCAGGTTAATTTAGTTTTTCCTGACCTTTGGCCTAACCGTGGAGATTATGCATATTTGCGGGCGATAAATGATGCGGGCATTGCCATTGGGCGTGGTGATGGGCTTTTTCATCCAGATTTACCTATAACCCGTGAGGAGGCTTATGTTATTACGCTTCGTTCGCTTGGGTTATCTAATTTAGGGCTTGATATTCCTATAACCCCTTTTGTTGATAATTATGCCATTAATGCGTGGGCTGTAAATGATATAAATGCGGCAACGCGTATTGGGTTGATTGCACCTGATGAAAATGGTAATTTGTACCCGCAAGAGTTTTTGACAAGGGCGCAGGCGGCGGCACTTATTAACCGTTTGTTGGAATATATGCGCCACGAGTTGTTGCGGGATTACACTGAGAATATTGTTAATTTTATGAATTGATAAAGCATATCAGGCGACCGATGACGGTCGCCTGTGTGGGTATTATATGACACTCTAGGAAGGCGGTGGAAATATATGTCTTGTTTTAATAAAACGAAAACAGAGTTGATTTCAAAATTAGGAAGCCCTTATTATGAAACAGATTCTTGTCTTCTATTTTGCGGAGATACATTACAATTGCAAAAAGAATTAAGTTATCAATATTTTGATGCAATTATTACGAGTCCACCTTACAATATTGGAAAAGAGTATGAGGATATAAAACCTTTATCTGATTATATAGAATGGTCTACAGAATGGATAAATGGTTCAAGCAGGCTACTTAAATCCGAAGGATCCCTGTTACTTAATCTTGGATATGTTTCTGTGGACGAGAAGGGTCGGGCTGTACCTTTGTCTTATTTGCTTTGGGACAAAGTTCCTTTGTTTTTAAACCAAGAAATAGTTTGGAACTATTCAGCTGGTGTAGCTTGCAAAAATTATCTTAGCCCTAGGAACGAAAAAATATTATGGTATGTCAAGGACGAGAAAAACTATGTTTTTAATTTGGATTCAATACGTGATAAAAATGTCAAGTATCCAAATTCAAAACGAAATGGGAGATTGCGAGTAAATACTTTAGGTAAAAATCCCTCAGATGTTTGGGAGATTGCAAAGGTTACTACAGGTCAAAATCGTTCATCTAAAGAGCGCACTGCTCATCCTAGCCAATTTCCAACCGATTTGGTTGATAGGTTAATTTTGGGGTTTACAAACGAAAATGCTATTGTACTTGACCCATTTGTAGGGTCAGGAACAGTATTTGTTTCTAGCTTAAATCATAACCGCTTTTGTGTTGGTTTTGAAATATCGAGAGATTATTGCGAAATTGCCAAACAACGAATTATAACAGCGAAAGAGGAAATGAAGAATTTAGATATGCAAATAGAATTGGAGGCTTCTTATCGTGAATCCGTATGAAGGTAAAGACGTTGAAAATTGGCTATCGGTTACTCAAGATTTAATTGAAACCCATCCGCTCAGACCCTATATAGTTGATTTTTGTCTAAAATCTTGGGAAAGTATAATAAATGGAAAAATAAACACATATCTGAACTTGAAGATAAGTCAAATGAATATATCTCCACAAGCTACAGGTGCATTATTGCACGACATAATTCCGGAATATATCGAAAGAAATGTAGAAGGTTTTAGAAAAGGGATTGGAAAAGAAAAAGATATTGTTTGTGAATATGATGAATCTTTTTCATTAGAGCTAAAGACATCATCACAAAAATCAATTTATGGAAATAGGAGCTATGCAAAATCTGCCACTGGCAAGAGTAAATCTGGATTTTATCTTGCTGTTAATTTTGAAAAGCTATCTGAGAAAGAACCAAAAATTCTGCTTATCAAAATGGGTTGGCTTGACCATACAGATTGGCAAGCGCAGAAAAGCGAAACAGGACAACAGGCGTCTTTATCAAAGACAGCAAAAAACGGCAAGTTGATTACTCTATATGAACACGAAAATTAGAATGTGATAAGTATTATTTTGAGAGGAGAATGCGAATGGACAAGCAAACAAAGTATATTTTTGTTACAGGTGGCGTTGCGTCTGGGCTTGGTAAGGGTATAACGGCGGCATCTATGGGGAGATTGTTAAAGGCGAGAGGTTATAAGGTAGCCAACCAAAAATTTGACCCTTATATTAACATTGACCCTAGTTTGATGAGTCCTATACAGCACGGCGAGATTTTTGTTACAGATGATGGGGCGGAATGTGATGCGGATGTTGGGCATTATGAGCGTTTTACTGATGAAAGTTTGACGGCTAATTCTAACATAACATCCGGCAAAATTTATCAGATGGTTATGCAACGTGAACGTGATGGGTATTATGGCGGAAAGACTGTGCAGGTTGTGCCGCATATTACTGATTATATTAAAACTTTGACAAAGAATGTGGCAAAAGAGCGTACGCCGCAACCTGATGTTGTTATAACCGAGATTGGCGGTACGGCTGGGGATATTGAATCTTTGCCTTTTATGGAGGCTATACGCCAAATGGCTTTTGATGTTGGTCGTGAAAATGTGCTTTACATACATGTTACGTTATTGCCGTATCTTGAAAAAGGCGGCGAGATTAAGACGAAACCAACGCAACATAGCGTTAAAACATTGCTCTCGCTTGGCATACAACCCGATATTATTGTTTGCCGTACTTCGCTTTCGCTTGATAATGATATTAGGGATAAATTGTCGTTGTTTTGCAATGTGGCACGTGAAGCTATTATTCAAAATATAGACTGTGATACGATTTATGAAGTGCCGCTTTTGTTAGAAGAAGAAAACTTTGCTAAAGTGGCTTTAACGAAGTTGGGATTAGCTGACAAAACACCTGATTTGACGGATTGGAAAGCTATGGTTGAAGCAGGCAAAAACGCTAATGAGGCTGTAAAAATTTCTATTGTTGGTAAGTATACGATTTTGCCTGACGCTTATTTGTCTTTGATTGAGGCTTTGAAGGCGGCTAGTTTTGCGGCTTCTTCTAAAGTGGATATTAATTGGGTTGCGGCAGAGCAGATTGAAAAAGGAGAATTTGATTTGTTGAAGGATTCGCAAGGGATTATTATTGCGAATGGTTTTGGCGAACGCGGCAGTGAAGGCAAGATTTTGACGGCGAAGTTTGCCCGTGAAAACAATATACCTTGCCTTGGCATTGGTATGGGTATGCAGGCGATGGCTATTGATTTTGCACGGCACGTTATGGGGCTTGGCGACGCTAATTCGGCAGAATTTAACGAAACTACGGCTCATCCTATATTTTTTAATCCTGGTACGGGTTTGCGCAAAGGTGCCTATGATTGTACTGTAGCAGAGGGTAGCCTTGCGCATAAAATTTATGGCAAAGCCGAAATTAGCGAACGTCACCGCCATCGTTATGAACTTGATACGGATTTTGTAGATAAATTTGAAGCGGCTGGTATGAAGATAAGCGGCAGAGGTGCGTCGGGGCAGGCTGAGATGTTGGAGGTTGCTAGACATCCGTTTTATTTGGGTGTGTTGTTTGCGCCGCAGTTTAAATCTCGTCCTAACCGCCCGCATCCGATTTTTGCGGAGTTTTTGGCGGCGGCTAAAGATAGGTTGTAATATGATTATATAATTATTTTAAAAAGGGCGGAAGCCCTTTTATTTTGCTGTATTTGGGCGGTGTGATAATTGAATTTTCAAATCATCCTACAAAAAGCAAAAAAATCATTTAAAAATAGCTTGACGGGTTAGTTTGTGTATGATAAAATTATATTATTCAAAATAAATGGTATATAATGGTTGCCGCAAGAGAAAGGGGGGCAATTATGCAAAAGCGGCACAAAAGGTGTAATTGTATGTATATAGCTAACGTCCTCTCAATCAGTGAATGACTGCACCCCAAAACTCGGTGAAGCATCGAGCTTTTGTGGCTTGCATTCACTGTTTCGAGTTTCGTTCGCTATAGGCAGAAGTTTTTATGTAAGAAAGGAGAATTGTTATGTTGAGATTTGTAAGAGCGATGACGGCGGGCGTGCTGTCTGTTATGCTGGTGATATCGATGATTATGCCGATGTCGGCAGATGCGATTTTGGCATTTGACCACATTAAGGAAGATTGTCGCCTTTTGTCCTGTTGCGGGGATTTTTTGCCTGAAAATATGACGGTATCCCGCTTTTATATCGACGGGCGAAACGCAACAGATAATGATGTTCTTAATGGGCTTTTGGCAAGGATGGGAACGTATGTTGATGTTGCAGATTTTTATTTCGGCAGAACATTGGTAAGAGAGTTTTGGGACACCAATGGAGAAATAAGTGCTTTTAACGTAAGTGCTTTTAATGGATGCCGGTTTGGTAACCACAGCGGACCTTTCTTTAACTTCCCGAATGTTTCATACGTTTTGCATACAGGTGGAGGCAATGACTCTATGAGTGGTGTCGTTTGTGTCGATGTTGCTGTGATAAGTGCAAGTTGTCTTTCTTGTGGGACGCATATACAAGAAACAGTGACGATGCCATTTACTTGCCGTGATTGCTAAGGGATGTATAGTTTGGTAATTAAATAAAGATAAAGGAACGGTTCATTAAGAGCCGTTCCTTTTACATAATAAATTATTATTTTTCTAAAAATGATAGTTCGTCCAATAGCTCTTGCGGTGCTGGTTTATTTTGTTGTTGTTTTATGCGTTGGATTAGGTTTTCTAGTTTTTTGCGGTTTTGGCTATTTTTTAGGTCGAATTGTTTTACGGGGTCGGTGTATTGCGGGTTTGTGCCTATTTTTTGGCGAAGGTCTGAGGGGAAAGGGCAATACATCATCATAATGCGGCGGGCGACCTTGTTAAGGCGTTGGCTACCTGCGCTTTCGTATAATAGCCAGTCTATATAGTTATTTACAAACACGGCACGGTATACGTTTCTTGCCCGCATTAGCTCGGTTTTTACGCTTGCTTTTGCGTCAACCGATAAATCACGGTTGCCACGGTAAAATTGCAGGTATGTGAAGTATTCGCTGGTAAGCGATGGGTAAGAAGCATCCGACCATCTTGCACCTTGCGAGCGTTTTACAATCTCCCATCTAAATTCGCCTGTTAGGCGCAACATTGCTGTTTTTAGGTCTTCAATCATAAAGACGGGCAAAAACATCCTTGATTTTGTGTTGCGGTTACGTCCTTCGTTTTCTTGCCACATTGCACCCCTTGTGCCGACGTTTGGCATTAGGATGAAGTTTGGCAAATGCTCGATATTTGTTGATGTTGCGCTTATTTGTAAATCGTGGTTGGCGTACATAATTTCACGATAGAACGCCGAAAAATCAATATTTTTAATGTCTACAAGCATTTCTTGCACTTTTTGTGCTGTTACTAATGAGGTGGGTAGATTACGTTGTACGTTATGGTCACCGAAAACAGGGCAGTAACTGCTTATGCGTCCAAAGGTTATTTTGTTGCCTATTGGGAATACGTTTTCAAGCTCGTAACGCAGTTTTTCGGTGTTATCTGCCATCATACGGCGTTCTTCTTTTGCTAGTTCGTCGCCGTGCAGGCGGCGGGATTGCAAAGTTTCTTTTACATAAAGGGTAAAGTCCATATCAAGGTCGCCTTGGCTTGGTTCTTTTTCACCTTTATAAATTGCCGTTAGCCATTCGCAAACGGTATAAACGCCGTTTTGCGGGTCGCCTTTGTAGCCGTCAGCTATGGAATATAGATAATCTGCATTTTCTGCACCTGCAAGCTCTGCGTCAACATAGCCAAAGTTAAGGAACATTTTAACAACGGTGGGTATTTGTTTGTCTTTTAGGCTTTTGATGAAAGTGTCGGTGTATATTTTATAAAAATCGTTTGTTAAATCACGGCGAAGGCGGTAGACATCGTTTTCGCTTGATGTTCTGTCACGTGTGTTTGTAAATTCGTGGATATTGCGGGCAAATTTGTTTATTTCTTCTTCGCCAATCCCTGCGTATTCTAAAATTTCGTACATCGAATTTTTTAGGTCTTGTTTTATGCCGCCTGTGTTTTCTGGCACATCTTCTAAATTTTCGGTATTTTCTTGTGCTTGTCCAAAATCTTTGCCAAAGCCTGCTATGCGGGTTGATAATAGGTTTTGGTCAATGCCGCTTGTTGCACGGCAAAGCTCGACAATTTGCATAGCAACAGCACCTACGGTTTCACTTGCTCCACGCATATTATAAGATTTTTCGTAAAGCTCTATCACAAGCCCCAACAAATCGTGTGCATCATCATTAAGGAAGAGTTTTGCAATTTCTTTTAGATATTTGTCATAAATTTCTGTTGATTGCAAAATTAGCTCTAAATGCGTTACACCTGTTTGCAAAAACCCCCAAGATACACCAGCATTTGCGAAAAAATCACGTTGTACTGCCGCATCTAGCTTTAAAATTTCTGGGTAATATTCTTGCTTCCAATCGGGGATAATATCAATATCTGCGGGGTTTTGCACGTTGCCTACACCTGATAATTGTTTTGCGGAAAAAGAATAAAGCCCGCAAAGCCGCTGATATTCGGGGTAAATTGTATTTAGTCGTGTATATGCTTTTTCGGCTTCTGCTTTTAGTTTTTTGCGCAAAGACAAAATTGCTGTTGTTTGACGTGATAGGCTGTTGACTGTCTTCCACATCAAATCTGCGCTGGTTTTTAGCGGTTTTTCGGCATCGCTAAGTTCTGTACAGGGGTATGGAAAAACCGTACAATCGCTTGCCGCTGTGTATGTCATACCATAAGCACGACTGTTTAAAGCGCAAAGACCAATAGCGTCGCCCTGTCCAAAATTAAATTTGCGCCCCAAAAAACTGCCGCTAACACTGCCTTTTATTACAAAATACAGCGTTTTAGAATCATTACCAGCCCTTGCCATCACATCACCTTGCTTATAATCTACCAAAGCCATACGACACTCTCCTGTCACCATTTTTTTCTATTATAATGCTTTTTTCTTCACAGGTCAATAAAAAAATTTCCATTTCCCCCTTGTTTTTCCTCTTATAATAACACAAAATCTGCAAAACCTATCTTTGCAAGCAATACACAGTGTACCACGACAAATCAAAAGGATTTTGTTAAACTTTTATTACAAAACACACGACACACTTGCGAAGACACATCACTTTATGTTATCCTACAACCATCATTAGATGCGGGGATTTGAAATATGTCAAAAATATTACAAATAGGTTACACTACATTTGTTATTGTTGACATACCTATAACCCCCCTGCTAAAATGGTAAAGTAAACTTAAAAATGGAAGGTCATTCCAACACTTTATGTTGGAATGAATAATTAATAATTAGCACGTCATCCCTTCCCACGGATTTTGTGCAAATGTTACACAATTAATTATTAATTATTCATTGAACACAGGGTGTTTTGTGCCTTTCTACAAAATCCAATTTTCTTTATTTAAAAGGAGGAATTTACGCAATGAATTTAAGAAGAAAAATTGCGGCTCTACTTGCTTTTGTAATGGCATTTAGCTCCGTAGCGGTCTTCAGCGTTGCGGCTGACAGCCCAGCACCACGGAATGCTTTTGCGCCGTTATCTGACGCAATCTTTGCTAGTGCAAACGCAGTTCGTGACCACATCAATAGCTTGACTATTACTGGTGCTGCTGGACACGCTGGTTTTGCTAACCAAGGTGCTTTAGACGCTTGGGTTTTAGCTTTACCACGTACTGCAACACCTGATACCCCAGCTGTTGCTGGTTTTGCTAACCAAGGTGCTTTAGACGCATTTATTACAGGTTTAGCTAGAGTAGAAGTGAGTGGATTGTGGGTTCCTGTGGAAGTTACATCTGCTACGGCTGGACTTCCATCTGGTATGACTTCTGGACAAATTGCTGTTTTAAATGGCTTGATTGCTGGCGCAAACCCAAGATGGGCTTCTGACGTTGCTGTTGGTGCACCAGATCTTGGAACTTTGCCAACAATTACTACTGGTATCACTACTGTAGCTTTGGTTCCAGGTGTTGGCTTCCAAACCAATGCCGTTGTAGCTGCTACTACTGGTATGCCTGCTAATATGACTGCTACACAAGTGAGCCTAATCAACACTTTAGTTCAGGCTATAGTTTGGGACGCTGCTACAGGCGATGCTTTAGAAGCAGGCGGCACTTGGTCAACATTGGGAGCACAACCTACTTTGATTGTAGCGGCTGGCTCGTTTGTTGTTCCGACAACATTGCCTTCTGAAGTTACTTTGAACGGCGGTCAAACTGCGCTTTATGGTGCATTTATTGCCTATGTTGAAGGCATTTTAAATGCCAACCCTGCTTTGGTAACTGGTTCTGGTGCGACTATGCGTGCCAACATCACTACAGACCACGTTAATGGCTTTGTAGTTTTAGCTGCTGATGCGGCTAACATCTTCTTCACTGGTCAACGCGTTGTTGGTGCTATCACTAATCCTGATTTTGACAACAACAGACCTTGGAGAACAAACAACACACTTCGTGTTGAAAACCCTATTACTAACGTAGAGCGTAGTTGGGTGTTGGTTGACCGTGCTTTGACAACTGCATTGGGCGGCTCTATAGACACTACAGGTACTTCTATCAACAGAACTGCTCCTGAGCTTGTTATTCCTATTGGTCATTTGAACGCCAACGGCGGTACTATAGAAGTTGCTTTGACTGGATGGGCCAACGGAACTTGGGGTGGCTTCTTGAACCGTGTTCCTGCTGGTGCAAGAGCGCAAGATCTTAACAACTGGGAAAGTAATTCTATTAACACTGGCGACTTGCCAACTGCAACCGATTCTGGTTTCTTTGCTGGTTCTGGTAGCGCAACATATTCTGGTTTTGCTGTGGACCCAGTGAATCCTTTTGGCTTGCAAAACGAATTACCTTTCTTGGTAACTTTCCACAACACAGTAGCACGTATTCACTATCCTGCACACGGCAATATGCCAGCTAACACAGTGCTTAGATTCCCGATTGCTGCTATAAATGCAAATGGTACATTTGACCATCAAGAACCTACATTCAGCATCACTGCTGGTGTAACTGGCACTCCTCGTGAATTGCCAATTCTTATTGGTACAGCTGGTGTAACTGCTTCTTTAACAGCTGTTACTTCACGCGATGTTTTAAGATTAAACAGATTAACTATTACTGAACCTATTAATAACCGCGGTGCAATCCGTGACAATGGACAAATTGTATTATCATTGCCATTTGGTTATGTTTGGGATCATAATGCTACAGGTACTGGTATTACTGGTGTAGCTGGTTCTTTAGCACAAGGCGCAACATTTGCTGTGCCACAATTAGATGAAGTAGGCATACCTCGTGATGGTATGATGTCACAAAGCGTTTTGGTTATTGATTTGCCATCGACATTACATCGTCCTATTGGTGGTGCTGTAACTGGTAGCGTACAAATTGACGGTTTAAGAATCCGTCCAGCTGGTTTTGGCTTACAAAACATTCTTTTTGGCGAAGTTCGTATTGACATTGAAACTGGTGCTGGTACAGCTTGGACTCGTAGTGGCTCTACTGCTAACGAAAATGGTGATGTAAGAAGTGCGTTTTCTTCTGTAACCCCATCGACCATTCTTGCTGGTACTTTTGCAGACTTTGAAGTAATTGTTGATTCTGCTAACGGTTTCTTTGGCGGTAATACTGCGGTTGGCGGCACTGGCAATGTTTCTACAATTGTTGCTGGTTGGTTGGCAGGAGAAGAGCGTCAAACAGGTCGTAACAATGCTAACTGGACAGCTACACAAGCTGCAGACCGCGGTAACGTATCTACTGTTACTGTACGTGAAGTTGTTGCTAACTCTGGTTGGTTTGCACACGGTATGACATTTAGTCTTACTGATGCACAAGGCAACATTTTAGACAGTGCAAAAATTGAAAGTGTAAACTTCCAAACATTTGCGAACCCACACGACACTTTTGCTAACAGAACTTCAACTGCGAATGTTGATAGCGGTGTTTATGGCACTTTCCATAATAGCATTGGCACAAGCAACGTAAACAACTGGTCTAACACTCACGCTCACGCTAGCGGTGCAAATGGTGAAAATGCTGTATTGCGTGGTAATGCCCGCGTTTGGTTCTCTGAAGATGGTCATTCTGTAAGCGTTGCAAACATCCGTTTAACTGATGCTGCCGCTTTAAGAGCTGACACAATCAGTGTGCAAGCTGCTTTCACAATCACTACTGATGTAGCATTTGAAGGCGAAGTTTATATTACTGTAGAAGGCAACATCCTTGGCTCTGCTGTTATTGTTGGTGGTTTAACTAACCCAATACAACATGTTGCTAATGTAAGAAGCGGTATCACTGTTGAAACAAGCGTTACTACTGTAGACGTTGGTTTCCAACAAATTGACATTGCTAACATCACTATTTCTGAAACCGAAATTGGTGATTTCCGTACTGGTCGCAATATTCAAGTTGGTATCCGTGAATTTGGTCTTGCTTCAACTGCTGCTGCAGAAGCACCTATCACTTTTGTTCCAATTGGTGCTGCCGCTATTAACCGTGGCGACCATATGACAATTACTGGTGATGCTACACCTGCTCGCAGAGCACAAGTTGCTTTGTTGCCGTTTAATAACTTAACTACTGATACTCTTACACTTAATATTACTAGAGCTACACAAGCTAATGCAACTGAACCTACTACAATCGAGTTGCATAACTTGCAAATTAGAACTGTAAGAAACGTTCCGTTTGGTACGTATGAGCTTGCTGTATTTGGTAATTCTGTGTTGAACAACGCAGACTACACTGATGTTCCTGCACAATGGGGTTCTGGCGCAATGTTTAATATGACTGCTGCTGGTCCACAACCAGGTAATCGTCCGTTGTTGTCTAACGAGCAAGGTTTCAGACGCTATGGTTTTGGTCCAATGATTCTTGATTATCTTCAAGTAATCACTCCTGGTTCAGGCACTCCTGAACGCGCTGCTGACAGTGCTTCTGTAAGCTGGGATATTGGCGGAACATTTACTGTAGACGGCGAAGTTAAATCGTTTGCAAACGAAGCTGGTGCTTCTTTGACATCTATTAACTTCCCACCTGGACATTTGTTTGTACCACTTCGTGCTATCATTGAAGGTCTTGGCGGTGAAATTTTAGCTGCTGGCGGTTCTTTAGCAGAAGGTACTTTCAGAATAGTTACTCACCTTCCAGGTGCAAGATTTGAAACTGTAACTTGGACTGTTGGTGAATCAACTGTTCTTGCAAACTTCAATGGTCAAACAATTGAAGTATCATTGACTAACGCTCCAATTATCGCTTTAGAAGGCAATGTACCTGCTGGTACTCCAGCTGCGAACTTCGGTTCTACGTTCTTGCCACTTCGTGGTATTGCGGAAGCTCATGGTCTTGAAATTAATCCAGGTACTGAAGCTAACCGTACTGCTACAATCTCTTTCCGTTAATTCGATTTGAGATAAAAGAAAATTGACCCTTCGGGGTCTTTTTTCTTTGCTTGCAAAGTAGATTACGCTGTGGTATAATAATAAGAAAGGAGATGAGGATATGGCTCTGGAAACAAAGGTTATTTTGCAGATGATTTTACATCAGATTGCTATGGCGGAAAATTTGAAACAAGCGTATGATATGGTGGCGGCGGCGGCTAGTGTGGAAGGTATGGAAGTGTTGTCGTACGAAGAACTTTTGAAAAAGATGGGCAAAGAGATAAAAAGTGAATAATTTTTTTAGGAGGAAATAGATATGGACAAGTTGCAAAAGTATGTGAAGTTGATTGTTAATGTGGGTGTCAATGTACAGCTAGGGCAGAAGTTGCTTATTAACTGCCCTGTTGATTTGGCTTATTTTGGGCGTTTGGCTATGCAGGAGGCTTATGATGCAGGGGCGGCAGATGTTTTGATTTTATGGAACGACGAGATTAGTGGCCGCATACATTACCTTAGCGCACCTGACGAGGCTTTTGGCAAAGAAGTTGAATGGATTAAGGCACGTGTTAAACATTTGGTTGACGAGGGATATTGCCTTTTGAATGTTTATGCTACTGACCCTGAGATTTTGAAGGGTGTTGACCCAGTGCGTATTCAAAAGCAACAAAAGGTTGGTCAGATGATGAGCAAACCTTTAAGCGACCAAGTTACGGCTTCGGCTATTCAGTGGAATTTGGCAAGTGTGCCTACACCAAGTTGGGCGAGAAAGGTTTTCCCAAATGCGGCTAATGATGAGGAAGCTATTGGTTTGATGTGGGATGCTATTTATGCGGCTTGCCGTGTGGATGATAACAGCGACCCTGTTGAAAATTGGACTAAGCACGTTAATTATTTGCAAGAAAAGGCGAACAAGCTGATGGAGTTAAATTTTAAATCGTTGCATTTTACAAACAGCCTTGGCACGGATTTGGTTACAGAGCTTCCAGAAGGGCATATTTGGATGGCTTGTGGCGAAAAAGCTAAGACTGGCAACAATTATATTGCTAACATCCCAACGGAAGAAGTGTTTACTGCGCCGCATCGTGAAGGCGTAAATGGTATTGTTTACAGTACAAAACCGCTTGTTTATATGGGTGATGTTATTGACGAGTTTTGGGTAAAGTTTGAAAAAGGCAAGGTTGTGGATTATGGTGCAAAGAAAAATCCGCACTTGTTAAAATCTTTATTAGAACTACATAAAAACGCTGATTATTTGGGTGAGGTTGCGCTTGTGCCTTATAATTCTCCAATTTCGCAATCTGGTATTTTGTGGTATAACACATTATATGATGAAAATGCGTCTTGTCATTTGGCGTTTGGGCGTGGGTATAGCTATACCTTGGGCGGAACTGACGGCAAGACAGAGGACGAAATGGAAGCGATGGGATTGAACCAATCGTTGACGCATGAAGATTTTATGGTGGGTTCTAAATGTCTATCTATCGTGGGAACTACAAACGATGGCAAAGAAGTGTCTGTATTTGTTAATGGCGACTGGGCAATTTAATACAAAAATAAAGGGCAGAAAAATTTCTGCCCTTTTGACATTTTTGTGATAGTGTGGTATAATAGTCAGACCAATTTTGGTGGAGGCGATTTTTTGGAATTTATCAAAATGCACGGCTGTGGTAATGATTATATTTATTTTGACTGTATGGATGGAAAAACAATTGACCCGCACGAACCGGATTTGTTTTGGCTCTGCAACCGCAACAAGGGTATTGGTGGTGATGGGCTTGTGTTTATTTTGCCATCAAGAGTTGCAGATGGGCGAATGGTTATGTATAATGCTGATGGCAGTGAAGGGATGATGTGCGGTAATGCAATACGTTGTGTGGCGCAATATATGCACCAAAAGGGTATTGCGCCTGACAATATGGCGATAGAAACTGCAAGCGGTATAAAATACCTACAAAATGCGGGATTTGGACAATGGATTGTTGATATGGGTGTGGCTAAATTTTCGTCTGATGAAATTTTTGTACCGCTAGATGTTGACGGCGTAGATTATCGCATCACCTGTGTAAATATGGGTAATCCGCATACAGTTTTATTTGTGGATGAAATTGATAATCTTGACCTTGTTAAAATTGGACATCTTTTTGAACATCACGAAGCATTTGCGCCAGACCGTACGAATACAGAATTTGTTAAGACACTTTCACGAAATCATCTAAAAATGCGTGTTTGGGAACGTGGTAGTGGCGAAACCCAAGCCTGCGGCACGGGAGCCTGTGCGGCGGTGGTAGCGGCGGTTTTAAATGGGCATTGCGATAAAAATACAGATATAACAGTTAGTCTGTTAGGCGGCGATTTGACAATTAAATACACTGATGACACTGTATATATGACAGGCGAGGCTGTTAAAGTATATAAAGGAGAGATTTATTTATGAAGCACGAGATGATTTTGGTTATGGATTTTGGTGGGCAGTATAAAGAGCTTATTGCACGTGGTGTTCGTACAAATGGTGTATATTCTGAAATACGACCGGGAAGTTTTACGGCAGAAAAGATTAAGGAATTAGCACCAATAGGGATAATTTTGACGGGTGGTCCAAAAAGCGTTTATTTGGAGGATAGCTACCTTTGCGACCCCGAAATTTTTACACTAGGCATACCTGTTTTGGGGATTTGCTATGGCATGCAGATGATGGTGCATATGCTTGGCGGCAAGGTTTCGTCGGGCGATGTTGGCGAATATGGGCAGGTTGATGTGTTGTCAATTGGTGTGTCAAAGTTATTACCGCAAGGCAATTTTAAAGCTCTAATGAGCCACCGTGATAGTGTTGCGGAATTGCCGCAAGGCTTCATAACGACAGCCAAAACCGACCATTGCATAGCCGCAATTGAAAATGATGCGAAAAAATTATACGGGCTGCAATTTCATCCCGAAACAGATTTAACAGCGGGCGGCAAGGAGGTTTTGCGGCGTTTTTTAATGGATATATGCGGAGCAAGCGGCGATTACGAGCTAAAAGGCTATGAAGAAGAAAAGATTGATGAAATACGTGCCGCTGTAGGTGATGGTGAGCGTGTGTTGCTTGCGCTTTCGGGTGGTGTGGATAGTTCTGTTTGTGCGGCTTTATTATCCCGTGCTATACCTGGCAGGCTTGATTGCATTTTTGTTGACCACGGCTTTATGCGACACGGTGAGCCAGACGCTATAGAAGCCGCTTTTGCAAATGATAATATAAATTTTGTACGTATTGATGCTTCGGCACGTTTTCTTGAGAAGTTAGTGGGCGTAGAAGACCCCGAAGCCAAACGAAAAATTATTGGACACGAGTTTATTGCCGTTTTTGAAGAAGAAGCGAAAAAACTAGGTGATGTGCAATATTTTGCACAAGGCACAATTTATCCCGATATTGTGGAAAGCGGTGGCGAATACGGTGCTGTCATCAAAAGTCATCACAATGTGGGTGGCTTGCCTGAAAAACTGGGCTTTAAACAGGTTATAGAGCCGCTTGCGGGTTTGTTTAAGGACGAAGTGCGTGCTTTGGGCGCACAGCTCGGTCTGCCTGAAAACATCGTATACCGTCAGCCATTCCCAGGTCCTGGTCTTGCCATACGCTGTATAGGTGAGCTAACCCGTGAAAAACTTGACATTTTGCGTACCGCAGATTATATCACGACGCAAGAAATTGAAGCAAACCTTGACCCAAAACCCGCCCAATATTTTTGCGTGTTAACCAACACCAAAAGCGTGGGCGTAAAAGGTGATGCCCGCACATATGACCCCGTAATAGCCGTGCGTGCCGTAACCACCCAAGACTTTATGACTGCCGAATATTTCCATATCCCCCACGACATATTAATGCGAATTTCACAACGCATTACCCGTGAAATAAAAGGAGTATCCCGGGTTGTTTATGACATTACATCAAAGCCACCGGGTACTGTGGAGTGGGAATGATGGAGGAAAATATATGACGAAAAATGAGATATTGTAGGTCTTTGACATTGCGATTGAAAAGGCTTTCAATGTGACGGAAGAAACATATAAGGATGCTGTATGTGCAGTTGAAAATGTCAAATTAGTCGTGCAAAAATATGTTCCTCAGTATAATGGTTATCTCATAAAGCTAGTTAATAAGTATGTATCCGAAAACGATTATAAATCTTTGCCTAGACTTACTTCAGTATTGTCAGAAATTAGAGAAGGAATTAATAAATATATGTCCCAAGAAATATCCAAAAGTGATAAAGTATTTATTGTGCATGGTCATAATGAAGCGATGAAGTTGGCTGTTAGTGGTATTGTATCAAAACTAGGTTTAACACCTATAATTTTGCACGAGCAAACCGACAAAGGACAAACAATAATTGAGAAATTTGAAAAACATTCCGAAGATGTAAGTTTTGCGATTGTACTTTTATCTGCAGATGACAAAATGGAAAGCGGAGATAAAAGGGCAAGACAAAATGTCATTTTAGAATTAGGATATTTTTTCGGAAAACTTGGACGGCAGAACGTAGTAGCTCTGAAAGATACTTCAGAAACAGTCGAGCTTCCTTCCGACACAATAGGCATACTTTATAAACAATATGATTGTGCAAATGGTGCTTGGCGGTTTGAATTAGCCAAAGAACTAAAAGCGGCTGGATTTGATGTTGACGCAAATAAACTTATTTAGAAACATAAATCCAAAAGCCTAAAATCGGATAAAGTGAGGAAGTAGGATTTTACAATTACAGGGCGACAATATGTTGTCCTTTTTTGTTTTTGGTTGATTTTGAGGTAAAGTGTGGTATACTATAAATGAGGAGCTGATTGTTTGGAAAATTATAGATTGATAGAGCAGGTGGATTTGGCACATATTGGTTGTGTTGGGTGGCTGTACGAGCATTTATCGGGTGCACAGGTTTTGCATTTGGCAAGCGATGATGATAATAAGGTGTTTAGTGTGGCTTTTAAAACGCCGCCTGTGGATGATACAGGCATTGCGCATATAATGGAGCATTGCGTGCTTGCGGGTAGTCGCAAATATCCTTTAAAAGACCCATTTATGCAGCTTGCTAACAGTTCGTTGTATACTTTTTTAAATGCACTTACCTATCCTGACAAAACCGTTTATCCAATTGCGTCGGCAAATGATGCGGATTTTATGAATTTGATGGATGTTTATTTGGATGCAGTGTTTTTTCCTATGGTATATGAGCGTGAGTTTTCGCTATGGCAAGAGGGGTGGCATTATAGGCTAGAAGATGACGAGCTAAAGTATAATGGAGTTGTTTATAACGAGATGAAGGGAGCTTTTAGCGACCCTTATCGTGTGCTGTTTTCGGCTTTGGATAAAGAATTATTCGCCGATAGCATATATTGTTTTGAATCGGGCGGCGACCCAAAAGCTATACCGCAAATTGACTATAAGTATTTTATTGATTTTCATAAAGAACATTATCGTCCCGAAAATGCATTTATTTATTTTTATGGTGATATGGATATTGAGGATTGCTTTAGAAAGTTAGACGAGGGCTATTTATCAAAATTTGATAAAATAGGCATTACTATTGATATTAAGCCGCAACCTGTGCTTGATACGCCAATTTTTGTAGAATGTGAATATTCTGTAGCAGATGAAGATGCACTTGAAGATAATTACATGGCGGTTAGCTTTGTTTTTTCTCCTGATATGCCTGCACTTGATGTGTCGGCATTTAAGGTTTTGAATTATATTTTGATGAATACTGCCGCTTCACCATTATATAAAGCAATGGTAGAAGCCGAAATTGGTGAAGATATTGCTGGGCAGTTTTCGCAGGATACAATGCACGCCAGCTGGGGTATTTCTATGTGCAACGCCACCATCACAACGGCTGAATTTAAAGAGTTTTTGGAAAATGCTCTTGCTAAAATTGCCGCAGATGGTTTAAGCTCAGATTTTGTGGGTGCTTGTCTTAATTTTCTTGAATTTCAAGCCAAAGAAGAAGATTATGGTGCAAGCAATCCAAAAGGACTTGTATATAATATGCGCTCGCTTGGCAGTTGGTTATACAAAAAAACGCCTTGGGAGAGGCTTAACGGCATTTTACATTTAGAACAAATTCGTGAAAATGCAAAAACATCAGGATATTTTGAGAGGCTTATTCAAAAATATTTGCTAGATAATACACATTGTGGATATGGCATTATAAAGCCTGTTTTGCATTTGGATGATAAAAAAGAAGAAATTATCGCAGAAAAATTATCGCAAATTAAGGCGCAAATGACGGATAATGATTTGTCGCAAATAGAGCGTAATATGGCAGAATTAAAGGCTTTTCAAGAAACGCCCGATACACCGGAAGTTTTGGCGATGATGCCATCTTTATGCGTTTCTGACATCAAGCCGCAAATCGAAGTTGTGTCGTTGGAGGCTAAAGAAGTAGGCGGGACAAAGCTACTGTATTCGCCATTAGAAACCAATGATATAATCTATACAACAATGCTATTTGATATGTCGGCATTGCCGCAAAACTTATTGCCTGTAGCAAATATTTTGCAATATATGCTGGCAAATGTAGCAACAAAAAATTATGACACTGTTGGCATTACGCAAGAAATTAAGAGCAATCTAGGCGGTCTTGGCTTTTCCACAGATGTAAGTAATAAATCAGCAAATGATTTTTCGCCTCAGGCAATTGTTTCTGCAAAATTTTTAAGTCAAAATACCAATAAAATGTTTTACATTATTGATGAAATTTTGCATAACTCATTGTTTAACGATAAAAGCCAAGTGCGTAATTACTTGCTTGAAATGAAGGCGGCGATGGACGATAATATTTTAACAAGCGGTACAACAGTTGCAATAATGCGTGCTGGTACTTATTTTTCGGCGGCAGCGGCTTATCAAGATGCTGTCAGCGGCTTGGGTTCTTACGATTATTTAAAGGAATTGCTAGATAATTTTGACACACGCTTTGAAGGTTTGCAAACGGATTTGCAACAAACCGCAAAATACATTTACAACAAAAACAATGCCCAATATAGCATAGTAGCCAATGAAAAACTGTATGAAAAATTTGCAAAAGGCCTTTGTGATTTTAACAATGGGCTTCTTGGTGATACGGTTGCAAAATCAGAATTTCCTTTAATTGTCACGCCGAAAAATGAAGGCTTTATTACCGCTTCAAAAGTACAGTATGTGGCACTAGCGGCAGATTATTTTGCCGATGGTTTTGCATATGAAGGCGGATTGAGGGTGCTTGGCAAAATTTTAGATAATTATTTGTATGAAGAAATACGTGCAAAAGGCGGCGCATATGGCTGTGGTTGCGCTTTTGGCGTACGTGGCGGTATGTTTATGTACAGCTACCGCGACCCGCAAATGGAAGGCACGCTTGATGTGTTTAGAGCCACCGCAAACTATATCCGCAATCTTGAGCTTGCCGATAACGAGATTGAGAATTATATAATTGGAACAATTAGGGGGTTCGACCGCCCTGCAACCAATGCGCAAAAGGGCTTTATGGCGGCAAGCAACTATATTTTGGGGTGGACGGACGAAATGCGTCAAAAAGAACGTGATGAAATATTAGGAACAAACCTTGCGAAAATACGCTCTTTTGCCGACCTATTAGATAAAGCGGTGGCACAAAACAACATATGCGCCGTTGGCTCTGCTGCCGCAATTGACGGTAAGTCGATTTTTGGAAATATTAGAAGAATATAAATTTTAAAAAGAGGGATTTATGTTGGACTTTAAAAAAACACAAAAGGAGCTATACCAACCAAAGACCACACCGTCTATTGTTGATGTACCGACAATGAAATTCATCACAATAGACGGTTATGGCGACCCCAACACATCACCGCAATATGCCGATGCTGTGCAAATTTTGTATGGAATTGCGTACTCTATTAAGATGAACAATAAACATATTTTGGAATATGTCGTGCCGCCTTTGGAAGGCTTTTGGAGCGTTGCAGACGCAAGTTTTAAAAGCGGCACACCAATTTTAGATAAATCCAAATTTATATGGACAATGGCTATACGTCAACCCGATTTTGTAAACGAAGAAATTTTTGAAGGGGCAAAAATCTCACTCGCCAAAAAGAAACCTAATTTAGACACTTCGGCAGTACGTTTGCAGGAAATAACCGAAGGTTTGTGTGTGCAAATAATGCATTTAGGCTCGTATGATGACGAACCTAAAACAATAACTGTTATGGACGATTACGCCACTGCACAGGGTTATTTAATTGATATGACAAACGGGCGCAGACATCACGAAATATACATATCAGACCCACGAAAAACCGCGCCGCAAAAATTAAAAACAATACTACGACATCCAATTAAAAAAGGAGAGTAAAATATGCGTATTTTCGATATTTTGGACAAAAAGAAAAATGGCGTAACATTAAGCGAAGCAGAAATTCGTTTTGCAGTAAACGGTTTCAGCTCTGGCGAGGTTAGTGAAGGACAAATGGCGGCACTTTTAATGGCGGTCTGCATAAACGGGCTAAACCGTGAAGAAACTGCATATTTAACAATGGCAATGGCAGATAGCGGCGATGTGCTGGATGTATCGGGCATAACACGCCCTGTTGCAGATAAACATTCAACAGGCGGTGTTGGCGACAAATTAACCCTAACCGTAGGGCCAATGGTTGCCGCCTGCGGTGTTGCAATGGCTAAAATGAGCGGACGTGCATTAGGACACACAGGCGGCACAATAGACAAACTAGAAACCATACCGGGCTTTGTTTGCGACCTAACAAATACTGATTTTATGCGTATTTTAGAGGATGTTGGCATAGTGATTGCCTCACAAACTGCCAACCTGGCTCCTGCTGACAAAATTATCTATGCCTTGCGGGATAAAACCGCCACGGTGGACAGTATTCCGTTAATTGCCGCAAGCGTGATGAGCAAAAAAATAGCCGCAGGCGCAAACACAATAGTGCTTGATGTTAAGGTAGGCAATGGTGCTTTTATGAAAACCCACGAAGAAGCCCGTCAATTAGCGCAGGTTATGGTAGATATTGGGCGTGATTGTGGCCGCAATATGTCCGCCGTCATCACAGCAATGGACGCACCGCTTGGCTATGCCGTGGGCAACGCAAGCGAGGTTGCAGAAGCCGTTGATGTGTTGCGTGGCGAAGGCCCCGAGGATATTCGCATACTTTCCATAGAACTTACCGCACAAATTTTGGTGCAAGCCTTAAAAATAGATGAGGAAACCGCCCGCAAAAAAGCTCAAGACTGCATTGACGATGGGTCTGCTTTTGATAGGCTTTTGCGTATGGTGATAGCACAAGACGGCGATTTATCAGCGATATCTGATTGGTATGCAGACAAGCCGATGATGGAGGTAAAATCGCCTAAAACAGGCTATATATCAGCAATGGACGGGCAAATATGCGGTCACGCTTCTCGTATGGTAGACGACATATTATTTATTAAAAAAACAGGCGATTATGTAGAAAAAGGCGAAGCTATAGCGCAGATATATGGCGAAAACTTGCAACCTAGCATAGACCTGATAACCACCGCCTATACCTTTGCTGACGCAAAACCTACCCAAACCTCGCTGATATATGAGATTATACGATAAAATCATCAAGCCCGAAGTATTATTCCGACTGGATTGCTTCGGGCTTGATGTGTATTGGTTTAGGTATGTGGTAGCCCTCGCAATGACGGAGTATAGAAGGGTAACCGTCATTGCGAGGGACGTTCCTACGATAAGATGGGTAGTGAACCCCGAAGCAATCCAGTTAGCTCGTTATCAATAACTTGAAGTATATTCGACAAGATTAAACAATAAATAAAAAAAGACCTTGACAAAGTTAGGTAAATGGTATATGATGGTATTGCCACTCGCTCCGAAGAAACGGACGGGAATAAGAAAACGCTTGTCGGGTGGGGTTTCCCTAACAAAGTCAACCCACCACGACAAGCACCATTCCCAGTCCAAAGACCTAAGTGTAGATTAACACACTTCAGGTCTATTTGTCAAGCACATCTTAAAATATTTAAAAACAATACCCCAATAGGAGGTATTTTTTTATTCAAAGAAAAATAAATGGTAAAAAAGTTTTTTGCACTTCCTCAAACTTTCGTAAATTAATTGCGTATATGTTATCAAAGCAAGAAATTTTTACGAAAAAAAGGAGTGTTTGTTATGAATCACGACCCAAATAGCGGTATTGATAAGAGCGATTATACACGTGATAATCGAGCAGAAGCACCAACACCTGCCGCGCCGCCTGTTCCACCGCCACCGCCTTATTATGGCGGATACCACGGTTACCCTGTAATTAAAAAACCAAGCCGTTTTATATTGTTTATATTGGCTTGTATCCCTGGTTTGGGACATATGTATATGGGACTAATACGTCGTGGGCTGTTTTATCTTTCCGCCACTGCATTTACAATATTTATGACGGTGGTTGCGGGGATGAACTTTTGGATTTTAACGCCGCTTACATCATTTGCAATTTTGGCTGTTTATGCCGTGGCGTTTTTTGAATCATTATCCATACGCCGTGATTTTGTTATGGGTAAAGAGGTTGTAGACCGTTTGCCTGCGTTTGTTGCAGGTAAAGGCTTTGTGCCGATAATTGCTCTTGCGGCTCTTGCTGTATTTGCAATTGGCTTTTTGGCATCGCTTACTTGGCAGGGTTGGATAATTATCATTTTGATAGCTGTTTTATGCGCCGTGCTGTTTTCACGCAAAAAAACAAAATAGTCTTTAATAGACTCGGACAAATCTTGCCATTGCAAGATTTGTTTTTTTATGTTATAATATCTGTTTGATAGGATAGAAGCAATCAAAAGGCGGTAATTAAATGGGAAGAATTATTTCAATTGCAAATCAAAAAGGCGGTGTTGGCAAAACAACCACGGCTATTAATTTGTCTGCGGCTTTGGCAGAAGCAGGCAAAAAGGTGCTTGTGATAGATTTTGACCCACAAGCCAATACCACAAGCGGGCTTGGATTAGATAAACGCAACGTGGATGCGTCCATATACGAGCTGTTGTTAGGAGAAAAACGCACGGACGAAGCAATACATAAAACTTTAGTTAAAAATTTATATATAATGCCAGCGAAAGTAGAGCTTGCAGGGGCAGAAATAGAGCTTATTGACTTTGCCGACCGCGAGCATATATTAAAGCGTATTTTGGTTGATTTAAAATATGTTTACGACTTTATTTTTATTGACTGCCCGCCGTCTTTAAACATATTGACGGTTAATGCCCTAACGGCTTCTGATACGGTTTTGGTGCCTATACAATGCGAATATTTTGCTCTTGAAGGGCTTAGTCAATTGATGTACACCATCAATTTAATACAAGGCAGGCTTAACAAGCGTTTGGCTATAGAAGGTGTTGTTTTTACGATGTATGACCCCCGCACAAATTTGTCGTCAGAAGTTGTAGAAGAAGTTAAAAAACACTTGCCAGATAATATTTATAAGACGATTATACCACGTAGTGTTCGATTAAGCGAGGCACCGAGCCACGGTTTGCCAATTACTATGTATGACGCAAAATCGAAAGGTGCGACGGCGTATAAAGCATTGGCACAGGAAGTTATTAACAAGAAAGTGATTGGGGGATGATACTACAATGAAAAAAGGATTATCAAGGGGACTAGGCAAGGGATTGGATGCCCTAATTACATATAATAGCAACGAGCCATTAGAAGCAAGTGCAGAGATTGTTAACGCCGATATTAATGCGGTTGTGCCTAACGCCGACCAACCCAGAAAGGTTTTTAAACCACAAGAAATTGAAGAATTAGCAGAATCTATAAAAGAATTTGGTATAATACAACCGCTGATTGTAAAACAAAATGGTGACACATATACTATCATAGCAGGCGAGCGACGTTGGCGAGCGGCAAATGCGGCTGGACTTTCTGTTGTACCTGTCATTGTGCGGGATTATACCGAGCTTGAAATTTTAGGCATTGCATTGATTGAAAATATACAGCGTGAAGATTTAAACCCCGTCGAAGAAGCTATGTGCTATAAACGTCTTAATGAAGATTTTGGAATAACACAAGACGAGATTGCGAAAAAAATAGGCAAAAGTCGTAGCCATATCAGCAATTGCATACGCATATTAAAACTGCAAGATAGCGTGCTTGAAATGGTTTCGCAGGAAGAACTTACAATGGGGCACGCAAAGGCTTTATTGGCTGTTGAAGATGTACAAAAGCAGGTGGAGCTTGCCAAGAAAATATTTAACGAGCAAATGAACGTGCGCAAAACAGAGGAGCTTGTACGCAATGTTTTAGAAGAAGAGAAAGATTTAGATAATAGTCCGAAAAAATTGCCTTCAAAATCTATTAACAAAACCTATGTAAGCTATCAATCTGATTTAAATAATTTTTTAAAAACACGTGTTAATATAAAAGATAATAAAAAAGAAGGTAGCGGCGGCAAGATTGAAATTGCGTATTTTTCACCAGAAGATTTAGAGCGCATTATTGGGGTTATAAAAAGCCGCATTTAAGCGGCTTTTGTGCTACGTACCAATTTTTTAATGCGATTTAATCCGTCTTGTACAGGCGGCAAAGAAATGACTACTATTGTCGCAATGGCTTCTATATACATATATGGGGCGTTGTAAACCATAGATGCCCATAATGAACCCGGTGCTGCATCAAACCAATATAGCCATCCCGCTAAGGTTGACATAACAAACCGACCCGTTACAGCAACAGCAAAGCCTACTTGCATATTAAATCTACCTTTCATTTTCCAAAAAAATCCTGATAATCCCAACATACCAAATGCCAAGGGATAGTCCAGTATAAATTGCATAGGATGTATAACGCTTGCACGTTGCACCAATTGCAAAAGTCCATACGCAACACCTGAAACCACCCCGACAACAGGTCCAAAAAACATACCAATCGCCGACACAAAAAACATAGAAAATGGTGTAATAGACCCACTGTTTGGCATAGAAAACACACGTATGTATGACAGTGCAAAGGCTATGCCCAGCAACAACCCACAAAAAACCAGCGTGCGCAAACTAAACTTCGTTTGCCAATAACTTTGAAATTTCTGCATAAAAAAATCCTCCTTTTATGGGAAGGAAGCAATACAAAAAAATATGCTTCCCTTCGACGGCGTTACACCGCATCAGGTTATAAGGGTATTATCTCAGCCACATATTTGATGTAGCACCCCTAGCCAATTATGATATTAAGTTAATTATACATTACAAAATATGTGTATGTCAAGAATTTTATGAAGGTTGTGAAAAATGTATAAGCTAATAGCAAGTGATGTGGACGGCACATTGCTTTCACTCGACTATAGAATGAACCCTGCAAACAAAACCGCCATTGCTAAAGCTGTGCAAAACGGCATTTTTTTCGTGCTTTGCTCTGGGCGGTCTTATAAAAGTTTAAAAAATATTTATAAAGAATTACAACTGCCGCAAGATGGCTATATCATCAGCTTTAACGGTGGGTTTATTTATGATGTTAAAAATGATGATGTTATTTATGAAGAATTTTTGGGTTTGCCGCTTGGGCTGGAAGCTATTAAAATATACCAAAACCGCAAGCAAAAAGATATAGAAATGCTTATATATACTGACTATGAAACCGTTATTGCCGAAGAAATAACCAATATAACCGATGCATACACCAGCGTGTCTGAAATTTCTGTTTTAAAATCTGATGATATTATTGCGGATGCTAAACAAGCCTGCAATGTTATCAAAATAATCTTTATGGCGCACAATCACGTTTTGCAAGATTTTCGCAAGGACATAGAACTCGTGCTGGGCGGCAAAACAGACATAACCTTTTCAACCGAATTTATGCTTGAAATTGGTTCAATTAACTGTAGCAAAGGCATTGCGCTGGCTTGGCTTTGCGATAGGCTTAATATCGACCTTGCACAAACAATTGCAATAGGCGATAATTATAACGACCTGCCAATGATAAATGTTGCAGGGCTCGGCGTGGCTGTAGCCAATGCCGTGGATGATTTAAAACAGGCGGCGGGATATATAACCGAAAAAACCTCGGCACAAGGTGCTATTGCTGAGGTTATAGAAAGATTATGTCTCTCATTTTAGTGCATAAAAAGAGAGGATTGGTTGCGCAAAATCCATTAATATACCTATATGGAGGTGAGCAAATGGAATGGCTTAAACGTATGAACGACGCTCTATCATATATGGAAGATAATCTTGATGGTGAGATTTCTATTGAAAAGGCGGCACAAAAAGCCTGTTGTTCTCAGTATCATTTTCAAAGAATGTTCTCGTATATAATTGGCGTGCCATTGTCAGAGTATTTGCGTCGCAGACGTATTACAAAAGCGGCTTTTGATTTGCAAAACGGCGACAAAGTTATTGATGTTGCCCTGCGATACGGCTACGATTCGCCAACGGCGTTTAACAGGGCTTTTCAAGCCATACACGGCATATCGCCGTCATTGGCGCAAAAGTCTGATACAGTGCTTAAAGCCTTTCCGCCTGTCAGCTTCCAAATGACAATTAAAGGAGTAACAGAAATGGATTATCGCATTGTTGAAAAAGAAGGGTTTAGAGCCGTAGGTGTCCGCATAGATTTAGGCGTGGATACAGAAGTGGATATGGAAAAAAATTTTAAAACGATTACGGCATTTTGGGAAGAAACAATAAATGCTGGCTTAACCAAACAAATTGTGAAGATGATGAACAGCGAACCCTATGGGTTGTTGGCTGTTTCGACAACGAAAGAAGATAACAAAGGAGGATTTTATTATATTTGCTCCGCCACAGATAAGCCTGTGCCTGATGGTATGCTTGAAGTACAAGTGCCAAAACATACTTGGGCAATTTTTCCGGGAAGCGGTCACCCATCAAGCATAGGCGACCTTTTTAAACGCATATATTCCGAATGGCAACCAACATCTGGATACGAATGGGCTGATATGATTGAAATAGAAGTTTATTTAGACGATGATGAAACAAATATGAGATATGAAGTTTGGATGCCTGTGGTTAAAAAGTCATAACCTTAAATTGAAATATACTAAAACCTCCCATTTGGGAGGTTTTGTGTCTTATTACTGCAATATTTTATGCTTTTCTTCTTTAGTCCAACGCAAAGCATCCCTAATACCTTGCTCTATGCTAAACTTTGTTTCCCAGTGTAATAGGTTTTTTGCACGGTCGCAACTTGCATATGCTCCGATAATATCACCTGGTCGGCGCGCACCTATAACAACAGAAATATCTCCCCAAACCCTAATAAAAGCGTCAACAAATTCTTTGACGGTTGTACCGTTGCCTGTGCCTAGGTTTATTACGTTACATTGCTCGCTTGCGGCTGTGTCAAAATGCTCCAAAGCGGCAACGTGTGCCAATGCTAAATCCCAAACGTGGATATAATCACGGATGGTGGTGCTATCCCTAGTTTGCCAATCATTGCCTGCTATGGTAAAATGGGGCAAATTACCAAATGCCGTATCTAACAATTTGCCTAAAATATGTGATGGCTCGGGAACAAATGGACCTGTGCGCATTTTTGGGTCAACGCCTACCAAATTAAAGTAACGTAAGGCAATACCCTTAAAATAACCTGCATTTGCAAAATCTTCCAAAGCCATCTCCATTGCCATTTTTGTTCGTGCATATGGGCTTGCTGGCGAAAGAGGCGTGCTTTCAGTAACCATAACTTCTGCCGCACCGTATACAGCCGCAGAGCTTGAGAAGATGACTTTTTTTATGCCGCAATCACGCAGTGCGGCGAATAATGCAATGGATTTTGACACATTTTCAGTATAATATAACAGCGGGTTTTGGGTGGATTCTTCGACAGCTATACGAGCGGCAAAATGTATACACGCTTCAATATTGGGATGGTCAATGGTGATTTTTTTTATAAGCGTGCTATCTGAAATATCGCCTTGGTAAAAAATGCGTCCATTTGTAAATTCTTTACGTCCTGTTACAAGAGAATCTACTATAATAGGCGTATGACCTGCGTCTAAAAGTGCAGAGCAGGTCGTAGAGCCTATATAGCCTGCGCCGCCTGTTACTAATACTTTCATCGTATACCTCCGTTACTGGTTAATAGTATTTGGAAATAACGCTGTGGTCGTTTTGCCCATAGCCTTGTTTTTGCAGGTTTTGCATAATTTCTAATATTTGGGTAGTAAAAGGAATTTGCGCATCAACAGCTTCGGCGGTGTTTATCACATTTAGCAAGTCCTTAACGTGCAAATCTAGCTTAAAACCAGGGTTTATATTGCCGTCAATAATCATTGGCAATTTTGCGTTCATTACAGTAGAGCCTGCAAGCCCGCCCTTTATGGCTTCAAAAACCTTTTGCGGGTCAACACCCGCCTTATTGCTTAGGTTTATGGCTTCGCTTACGGCGGCTATGTTTAAGGCTACTATTATTTGGTTGGCTAGCTTTGTGGTGTTGCCTGCGCCTATTTCTCCGCAGTGTACGGCGGATGCGCCCATTGTGAGCAGGACTTTGCGAACCCGCTCAAACACCGCAAAATCTCCACCCACCATTATTGATAATGTGCCGTCTATTGCTTTTGGCTCGCCGCCAGATACAGGAGCATCTAAAAAATCTACATCTTTTTTGATGCAAGCAGCGTGAATTTCTTGCGCAACTGCAGGTGCAATTGACGACATATCGACCACAACTGTACCACTTTTAGCGTGCGTCAGTACACCATCTGACCCTAAAATTACCTCTTTCACATCTGGTCCGTCAGGCAACATAGTTATTATTATATCGCAATTTTGTGCAACATCTGCAATAGTTTTTGCGGCTTGTGCTCCTAACGGTATCATTTCATTGATACTCTCTTGTCTGCGACTGTATGCAAGTATGTCATAGCCTGCTTTTAACAAATTTTTTGTCATAGGCTTGCCCATTATGCCTAGCCCTATAAAACCTATTTTCATATAATCACCCCATTAGCAATTTTTGTGCAATCGTTATCTATAAAGTGTAACACAGTTTTGATTTATAATCAATACGCAATGGCGTTTTTGTGGACAAGTACATTTTTAACAAAATTTTTATGGATTGGTGAAATATTTTTGTGCAATATGCATAAAGTAATTACACAAATGTGTTGTAATGGACACAAAAATGCTTGACACATTAAGTACGCTATGTTATAGTTAAAGAAAAATTTACATAATTTATATTATAGTAGAATACGGCAATTTGCAAGGAAGGAGGATACTCAGGTTTTATAGTTGAAAGTGCCTAATGGCACAAAACCATAAAAAGGAGAGATTTGATGTTATCTGGTATTTGGTTAATTTTGTTTTTCTTGGCGATGATAGTTGTTATGATTTTGGCGATTTCTAAGCTAAAATTGCATCCGTTTTTGGCGATTATGGGTGTTGCTATCATACTTGCTTTTGCGGCTGACGGTATACCGCTGACCACGGTTGTTACTAATGCGAACACAGGACTTGAAGAAGTTTCTGCTACTGCGGGTAGCACTGTTTTGGGTGTTATTGGTAACGGCTTTCGTGCTATTTTTACCAATATTGGTATTGTAATTATTTTTGGTGCTTTAGTTGGCGGCGTTCTTGAAGCAACAGGCGGCGCATTTAAAATTGCTGATATGATTATCCGTCTTTTAGGCAAAGCTAGTCCTACCCTTGCAATTCTTCTTATGGGCTGGGTTATATCTATCCCTGTTTTCTGTGATTCTGGCTTTGTTATCGCCAACCCTGTACGCAAGTCTATTGTAAAACGCACACGTGCAAGCGGTGTTGCTACTGCCGTTGCTTTGGGTGCGGGTCTTTATACTTCTCACGTGCTTGTTCCGCTTACGCCTGGTCCTTTGGCGGCTTCCGAAATGCTTGGGCTTGGCGACCAGCTTATTACCGTTATGTGGGTGTCTGCTGTTATTTCTGTTCCATCTTTAATTGCGGCGTATTTCTTTGCAAAATGGCGCGGCAAAAAAGATAAGAGCGAAGAAGATATTCAAATTCAAAACGATGAAACTGTAAAATCATATGATGAGCTTGTTAAAGAATACGGTGGGTTGCCAAACGGATTTTTGTCGCTTGCGCCAATTTTGATGCCTGTTGTGTTTATGGCGATTGGCTCTATTGTAAACTATAATGTGTATGACCCTAATAATGCAACCGCTTTTGAACAATTGTTTATTTTCTTAGGTTCGCCTGTTACTGCTTTGGGTATTGGCGTGTTGTTTGCTGTGCTTTTGCTTGCTATTACTGGCAAAATGAGCAAGTTTAATTTTACCACAAACGAAACCCTTAAAATGCTTGGCCCTATCCTTTTCATCACAGCCGCTGGTGCGACGCTTGGTGAGGTCATACGTGCTTCTGACATTGTTCCCTATATCCGTGATAATGCTGATACGATTATTTGGATGGGTATTGCCTTCCCATTTGTTGTTTCTGCTATTATCAAGACTGCGCAGGGTTCTTCTACAGTTGCTATGATGACGACCGCTGGTATTATGGGACCTTTGATGGCTGACCCATTTGGTTTTGACACGCCTATTGCTATTGCTTTGGTTGTAATGGCTATTGGTGCAGGTTCTATGATGGCTTCACACGCAAATGACAGTTATTTCTGGGTTGTTAGCAAATTGTCTGACCAAACGCCGCAACAAGGTTATAAAAACTGGACATCTATGACTGTTGTGCAAGGTGTTGCTTGTATGATTGGTATATTTGCGTTTTATATGATTTATAGGCTTGTGGCATAATAGAATTATATTGTAGGGACACCATATATGGTGTCCCTATGTTAGATTTGGAGTGATTGGTATGAGCAAGATATACGAAAATGCGCAGAAGATGATAAAGGCTATTATTGCAGATAATATGCCACGTAATGCAGTGGAAAATGCTTTGAAGGCGCATAATTTTGTGGGTAATATTTATTTGGTAGCTATTGGCAAAGCGGCTTGGACAATGGCGGAAGCCGCTTCGGATTTTTTGGGTGATAGGCTTGTAAAGGGTGTTGTTGTTACCAAATATGACCATAGCGGCGGAGATTTGCCGCGTATTGAAATTTATGAAGCAGGACATCCTGTTAGTGATGAAAATACGTTTGTAGCTACGGCGAAATGTATTGAGCTTGCCAAAGAGTTAACTGCTGATGACGAGCTTTTATTTTTGGTATCGGGCGGAGGTTCTGCTTTATTTGAAAAAACCCTTGATGGCATTGAGCTTTCGGATTTGCAGGATGTTAATGAACAGCTTTTAAAAAGCGGTGCGGATATTGTAGAGATTAATATGGTACGCAAGCGTTTTTCTGCTGTTAAGGCGGGTAGGTTTGCTCAATTGGTTGCCCCTGCAAAAGTTTTTGCGGTTATATTGTCGGATGTTTTGGGTGATAGGCTTGACAGCATAGCTTCTGGCCCTGCTGTGCCTGATAAATCTACTGTAGAGGACGCAGTTAAGGTTGTGGATAAATATAATTTGAAATTGACGGATTTGCAACGTAGCTATATTATGGAAGAAACTCCGAAAATTATTGACAATGTTACCACGGTTATTACTGGGTCTGTTAAGACTTTGTGCGAAGCGGCGGCGAGTGTTGCGAAAGAGCTTGGATATGAACCCGTTGTACTTACAACTTTGATGAATTGCGAAGCCAGTGAAGCTGGACGTATGATGGGGACTATTGCGGCGGATACTGTTAATGGACGTAATTCTTTTGTGCGTCCTTGTGCTATCATTGCCGGCGGCGAAACAATTGTTACTGTTAAGGGCGGCGGCAAAGGCGGGCGCAACCAAGAGCTTGCTTTGGCTTCTGCAAAGGCTATTGCTGGTCTTGATGGTGTGTTGATATTTTCGCTTGGGTCTGATGGTACGGATGGACCTACAGATGCGGCGGGCGGTATTGTGAATGGTGATACAGTGGCGCAGTTGAAGGCAAAAGGAGTTGACGTTGATAAGGTTTTGGCTGATAATGACGCTTATAATGGGCTGTTGGCGGTTGATGGTTTGATAATGACTGGTCCTACTGGGACGAATGTTAATGATGTTACTGTCATATTATGTGATTAGGGTGTGTGTAGATTGGGGTAATTGTTACAGAGTTTTGTAACAATTGTTAAAAAAATCGTAATAATATTTAATAGTTTTTTCTGTTGACAAAGGGTGATGGATATGTTACAATGCTATTACAAAACCAAATCCGTAATTGGTATTTTTGTTGTATAGGTTGTAAAATTGTGGCACAAGGGGCATTTTGCTATGATTTTTGGCTTATATTAACTTAAATTCTTTTTGCGGCAGGGTGTATAATAAATGTACATAACAAACCCTGAAAATTTATTTAGACCGAAATGGTCAAAAAAATGGAGGTAATGCTATATGAGAAAGCTAATTATGGCTTTGTTGCTTGTTGCTTTAGTAGTCGTTTTGGCTGCTTGTAACAACAACGCAACAACAGACCCAACTGAGCCTACTACTACGGCTCCTACTGGGGATGACGGCGACGGCGGTCGTGCTTGGGGCGATTTGTTCCCTAACACGCCATCTGACCACGTTCCAACACAAACACGTGCGCAAATTCTTGCTAATATACCAGAATTTACGCCTGCAGGTTCTATTAACGTAGCATCTGGCACAACCGCATCTGTTAACATTATGGCTGGTTGGGACAATATTGCTGTTAATGCGCAAGCACGTCGTTTGATATGGGATGGCTTGAACACTCACGATTCTAATATGGACAGAGTTTTCTTTGAAAACCCAATGGTTCTTTCTGAGCCTGTTAGAGTTCAAGATGACCAGTATTTCCCAGGTACAAGAACTTACACTTATAACATCTACACAGACAACCTATGGTCTGATGGCAGACCAGTTACTGCACACGACTATGCAGGCGGTATTTTGTGGGTGTTGCATCCATATCATATGGAACTTCGCATCAATCCACCATCAGGTGCTTGGATAGTAGGTCGTGATGAGTTCATTCGTGGTGAAACTGACGTTTTGAGTGGTGTGCGTATTTATAGTGACGCATCTTTCTCTGTAACTATTCTTCACGAAGGTCCTACACAAACTTTCCTTCCATATGTATGGGAAACTGCTTTGTATGTAAACCAAGGACCAGCACCTCTTCATGGCATATTGCCAGGTTTTGACACTCAAGCTCAAGTTGTAGATACCGGTGAAGGCGTACAGCTTGTTGGCCTTACTCGTGAACTTGTTGCTTCTGGTATCAATGGTGTTATCAATGAAGTTCCACGTGTTGATGCCGATAATAATCCAGTTCTTAATGCTGATGGCGACCCAGTTATGGACATCGTTGGCGGTACTGGCTGGAGATTTGCCCCAACTGTATTTAGTGGTCCATATATGTTCCACAGCTTAGACCCAAGCAACTTTACTATGGTTTTAAGAGCTAACCCTAACTTTGTTGGTACTTGGGATGGTTTCCGTCCACGTATCGAAACAGTTATCTTTAGTGTGCATTTGGCTAACGTAGTAATCGACTCTTTGGTTGCTGGTGAAGCTGATATGGTTTCTGGTCAAGGTCAAGGTTCTGTTGTTAACGATATGATGACTTTCCTTGTAGAAGCTGGCACGCACGATTTTGAAAGCTACCCACGTAATGGTTATGGACTTATCCGTTTCCACGTTGACCATGGTCCAACACAGTTTACTGAAGTTCGTCAAGCTATCAAATGGCTTATTGACCGTGAAGAATTTATGGAGCAGTTTACATTAGGTCATGGTACGTTAAACCACGGACCATATGGTTCTGCACAATGGTGGACTATCCAAGCTATTCAACGTGGTATGTATGACAGAATTATTATGTACACCCTTAACCCAGAAAACGCAATTGCTCGCTTAGAAGAAGGCGGTTGGGTTCTTAATGCACAAGGCAACCCATTTGACCCAGCTGTTGACAGTGTTCGTTACAAAGATGTAACTGGTGTTGCTCAATTGCCAAATGCATTGCCGTTTGCTGATGACCCAATGGTTACTAGCGTTAATGGTCGTCAACTGATGAGATTAGACATTCAGTGGGCTACATGGACTGCTGATGCTAACCGTATTACTGAAATTATTGAAATCCTTGTTGTTGACGAAATGCGTTCTGTTGGTATGGAAATTACACCTCATCGTGTAGCTAACCCACTTACTGAGCTTTCTCGTGGTGGCGACAATCCAAACCCACAGTTCCATATGTTTAACCAAGGTACAACATTTGCACAAGTTTGGGCTCCATGGTATTTATTTGACCCAAATTTGCACGGTGTTAACAACTTATACCACACAAGCGACCCAGTTTTATTTGAAGCTGCTAACCGTTTGCGTGTAGGTGAAATTGATACACAAGCTGGTAGAGATGCCTTTGTTGATGCCTTTATGGATTTAGTTGAAGTATTGAACCGTGAAGTAGTAGAGATTCCTCTATACGTTGACACTTGGTTTGACTTCTATCCAACTTGGGTTGGTAACTGGCATATGCGCTCTCAGTGGTTTGTTGATGATGCTATTATTAGAGCTTATGACAGCAGAGCTACCCTTAACTAATTAAATATTATCCCATATTTATCTTTGGGATTTCTATGGTACGCCATAGATAGGTATGGATATGCAAATAATACCCTGTCGTAAGGCGGGGTATTATTTGTAATCATACCTCCTTAATAATGGAGAATGTTTTGATGAAAAATCTAAAATATAAGCACCACCCAAATACGGATGAGGGGATTGCGAGCTAGGCTCGCAGTGCCGTTGCATTGCGGGCTTTGCTTGCAATTCCCCGTTTACCAATTATAGTAGGAGGGACTTTATATGGTAAAATTTCTTATAAAAAGAATATTTTACATAATATTTGTACTGTTTATTGTTTCGATTTTTGTTTTTATTCTTTTCCGCACTATGCCGGGCGACCCTGCCTTGATGTTTTTAGAAGGGGCGCAAGGTGATATGACACCGCAGGAATTTGAGGAAGCCATCCAACGTATACGTGAAATGTTGGGTCTTGACCAATCTTACATCCATCAGTATTTTGCTTGGATAGGGCAGATGTTACAGGGCAATTTTGGCTACAACTTCCCATTTAGGGTGCCTGTTTTAGAAGCGATAAGAACACCTATGTTAAACACGATTGTAATGAACATTTTTGTTTTAATTATCGTGTTTGCTATCACTATACCTATGGGTATTTATGCTGCTATAAAACGTGGCAAGCTGTTTGATAACGGTGCGTTATTCTTTACCACAATTGGTTTTAGTTTCCCTAACTTTTTATTTGGTCTTTTAATGATAATTATTTTTAATGTATGGCTTGGCTGGCTTCCTACGGGCGGTATGCGCGACCCAATGGCACAAATTTGGCTTGAGGATGGCACTTGGACGCAATGGGATGCATTGTTAGACCGTGCGAAGTATATGATATTGCCTATTCTGACCCTTGTTTTGGTTGGTATGGCGGGTCTTATGCGTTTTGTGCGTTCGGCTATGATAGATGCCTTAAACCAAGACTATATACGTACGGCACGCTCTAAAGGTCTTGCCGAAAAAACAGTTATATATTCGCATGCATTTAGAAACGCACTTGTTCCAATCGTAACTGTAACAGCTGGTTGGTTTATTGGTATATTTGGCGGTTCTGTTTTAGTTGAGCGTGTATTTAGCTGGAACGGTATGGGCATAGTGATGATTGATGCACTTGGTCAGCGTGATGTGGCTACGCTAAAGGCTATGACGGTTTTTTATTCATTAATATCTTTCGTCGGTCTTTTGGTAGTAGATATTGTGTATGTATTGGTTGACCCACGTATTAGGTTTGAATAATTATTTTGTAAATCGAAATTCCTTATAAAAATTTTTTCCAGAGGGGAGAAAACTATGAGCGAAAATAAGCCCAAAAGAGAGTCTTTTGCGAGCGGTCTGTTTAAGTTTTTATTTACAGGAAGACGCGCTAAAGATGTTTCTATGTGGGAGGAAGAGCAAATTGAAAGTCCGGGTAAAACCGTGATGAAAGAGTTTTTTAGAAGAAAAATGACAATTGCGGGAATTATTGGTTTTGTTACCGTTTTTACATTGTCTATGGTATTGCCTTTCTTTTTCCCTGTTCACGATACTGACAGAGATTTGGCGCATTTAAGTATACGTCCTGACCTTACAATGGGTATGATGCGTTTGCCGCGTGAATTGCGTGGTAATGTAGAGATGATAGCGCCAGGACCTGGTTTTAGCGTAGGCTTGAGCAAAGACGGCAATGTTTATGTTTGGGGGTCTATTGCACCTGAAACCAGAGATGTTTTTAATGTGCCTGAGTTTTCCGAGCCTATTGTACACGTAACTGCGGGGCGTTCGCACGTTGTTGCGGTTAGCGAGAACGGTCGTGTATATTCTTGGGGACATCAACACGCTTCTACAATGCACACTGTAGTGCCAAATGAGATACAAGGGCGCACAAGAGTGGTTGAAGCGGGATTAAGAACGGCTGTTGCTATTTTGGACGACGGTAGTATTCAAGTATTTGGCGGTATTGATAATAATATGGCAAATATTGCGCCTTTCCCTGCTTTTGTAGGCTCTAGGGCAAACAATCCTTTTAGCCTTCCTGTTGGCGCAGTTATTGCGCAGGTTTTGGCATCTGATAATATGGCTGGTGTTTTGACTGAAGATGGCGAGTTGCATATAATGTCATCTAATGCTCAATTGCGAAATGTGCCAGACGATGTGCAAGGGCGTATTGTTGATTTTGCATTTAATTCCAGATATGTTGCGGTTGTTTTGGATAATGGCTCTGTTTATGCTTGGGGGCAATTGCCAGGCTTAGGCGAGGATGAAGAACGTATTGCTATCAACAGCGGTGCTGTTGGCATTGTTGACAACGATGATGATTTTGTTGTTGCTATGGCGGCAGGCGGCTTTACACGTTTTGACCTTACTGACAATCAGTTAAGCGCAGAGAATAATATACCTTCATCTTCATTAACCAGACATTCGCTTGAAGGCATTAGTGCTTCACAAATTGTTGTTAATACTAATAATTTTGGCATTTTGACTGAAGGCAGTGATGTGACTGGAGGCGGTAATGTTTATGTTGTTTCGCCAAGTGGACACGCTGTTGGTAATGTTCCTGCCGATATTCAAGGCAGAATAATTGATTTTGCTTTAACCGACAGAAATGGTGCGGCTCTTTTAAATGACGGAACTGTTGTTGTGTGGGGCGAAGGTCCTTATCAGCAAGCTCCGGCGCATTTCCAAGGACGTGTTGTTTCTATTGACAGCGGCGTTACGCATTTTTCTGTTGTATTAGAAACCGGAAACACACATACATTTACGGCTGACCCTTCTGCGGCTTCACATTTTTGGAGATTGCCTGTTGGTGTGTACGTTACTAAAGTAGAGATGAATTCTAATACAGCGGCTGTTTTAACTTCTGACGGCGAAATTTATGTTCTTTCACCTGTAGACCGTACAGTTAGAAATGTACCGCAAGAATTTCAAGGTAGATTTATTGATTTTGCTTTAACGGATAGAAATGCCGCCGCAATTTTGGACGACAACACAGTTGTTGCTTGGGGCGACGATATGCCTGCACGCGTTGTTCCTGAAGCGATTGGCGCACGTGCTATGGAAATAAACGGCGGCGAAGCACATTTTACCGTGCGCTTAGACGATAATTCAGTATATTCTTGGGGTGATAATGGTCATAGACAATCAAATCACCCTAACAATAATAATATTGAAGAAATCTTCGTTGGATACCATCATAACTATGCCTTGACTTCAGACGGCGATGTTGAAACTTGGGGTTTAAGAGGTTTTCCGTTTGGTTCGGATGACTCTGGGCGTTCTATGTTTTCACGTGTTTGGCAGGCTGGGCGTTATTCTTTAACAATCGGTTTTGTGGCTATATTAATTGCTACCTTCATTGGCATTATACTTGGCTCACTTGCAGGTTATTTTGGAGGGTGGGTTGAAACGCTTATTATGCGTTTTGGTGAGATAGTTATGTCGCTGCCTTTCCTACCTATGGCGTTGATACTTAACTGGCGTTTGCAAGGTGAAGCCACAACAGAGGTGCAAAACCTTATGATACTGATGGTTGTACTTGGTCTTATATCTTGGCCAGGCATTATGCGTCTTGTTCGTGCACAGGTTATGCAAGCAAGAAATGCGGAATACGTTATTGGCGCACGTGCTTTGGGTGTAAAAGAAGGCAAGATTATATCTCGCCATATTATGCCAAACGTGCTATCGGTTATTATTGTACAATTTGCATTGGGTCTTGCTGGTTCTATGCTTACAGAAAGCACACTGTCCTTCCTAGGCTTTGGCATTACACCGCCGACACCAACTTGGGGCAATATGCTTAATGCCGCACAGCACTCTATTGTATTGCGTGTTGAATGGTGGCGTTGGGTTGCTCCGGCGGCGGCACTTGTTACAGTTGTTATCAGTATTAATCTTATCGGCGACGGCTTGCGTGAAGCCTTTGACCCAAGAGCGAGAGGAAGGTAAGGTATTATGGCATTATTAGAGCTTAACAATGTTCATACATTCTTTACTACTAGACGTGGCATTATTAAGGCCGTAAACGGTGTATCTTATCACGTTGAAGCGGGTAAGACCCTCGGCATAGTGGGCGAATCTGGTAGTGGCAAGTCTGTTTCTGCAATGAGCGTTTTGCGTCTTTTGGACGAAAACGGTAAAGTTGTTGACGGTACGATTATGTTTAAAGGTAAAGATTTGTCAAAGCTATCTAAAAAGGAGATTAACAGAATACGCGGTAACGAGATTTCTGTTATCTTTCAAGAGCCTATGACAAGCCTTAACCCGATTTTTACTGTACGCAAGCAAATTGGTGAAGCGTTTAGATTGCACCAAGGTATGAGTAAGCAAGAAGCATATCTTGAAGCGGTTAAAATTTTGGCAGATGTTAAAATACCTGACCCAGAGATTGTAGCAAAAAAATATCCATTTATGCTATCTGGTGGTATGCGTCAGCGTGTTATGATTGCGATGGCGTTAGCGTGTAAACCCGACTTGCTTATTGCTGATGAACCAACGACGGCACTTGATGTTACAATACAAGCACAGATTTTGCGCCTTATGAATGAATTGAAAAAAGAAAAAGGCACAGCTATTATGTTTATTACGCACGATTTGGGCGTTATTAACGAAATGGCGGATGATGTAGCTGTAATGTACTGCGGGCAGGTTGTAGAACAAGCACCGGTGCGACAAATATTTGGCGAAAGTAAGTTTTCGCATCCATATACTGAAGCATTGCTTACATCTATACCACGTCTTGACACGCCTGTTGGCACAAGACTTGACCCGATTGAAGGCTCTGTGCCTCATCCGCTTGATTTGCCTGTTGGTTGTAAATTTGCGCCACGTTGCAAATATAAAACCGAACGTTGCGAAAAAGAGGAACCGGAACTTTTCCAAGTAACAGAAAACCAAAGGGTAAGATGTTTCTATCCGGAAGAGGGGGTGCGTGCAAATGGATAAAAAGCCGCTTATCAGCATAAAAGAACTTAAACAATGGTTTCCCGTTAGGGGTAAACGTGGTTTGTTTGTTAAAGCAAACGACGGTGTTACACTTGACATTTTTGAAGGCGAAACGGTTGGTATCGTAGGCGAATCTGGTTGCGGTAAGTCTACACTTGGTCGTGTGCTTTTACAGCTTTATAAGCAAACCGACGGGCAAACTATTTATTATGGACAATCTCTTGAAGATGTTGCGCCGATTTATGTTCTTGATATTTATAAAAATCTTGAGAAAAAAGTCGCATTAACAAAAAAAGAGATTGCCGATGCCGAACGTTTGGAAGCAGAGGTTGCTAAACTTGAAGCCGAAATTGGACAATCGCAAGATAAAGACAAGTTAAAACTGTTATATGCTAAAATGAACGAGCGTAACGAAGCCAGAAAAATAGCAAACACAGACTTTTTGTCGGTTGTGCGATTGATGGGCGGTTTTTATACCACAAAGGATTTTGCGGAGGTTTCACGTGTTCACGTAGAATATTACAACGCTTGCCTTGGGGTGCGCTCTGTTAATATGTCGCTTAAAAAATTACGTCTTGAAGTTGCAGAGCTTCAATATAAAGTCGATAAAGACTTGGGAGGTGACGCAACAAAACTTGATAACCTTAAAAAGAAACTTGAAGGTATTGAAAGCACCGAATTGCGCACAGCAGAGCGTGCAAGAGATGAAAAGCGTGACACAGTTAATGCTTTGCGTGCAAAATATGCCAATGACCCCGAGTTTCAAGAATTTGAAGAAATGCGAGATTATGGTATAGACCTTGCCGCCTTAAAAATTAACGAAATGCGTCATTTGCGCAAAGATTTGCAAATGATTTTTCAAGACCCGTATAGTTCGCTAAACCCACGCTTAACAGTTGGTCAAATTATAGCTGAAGGTCCGCAAACCCATCAGGATTTGGCGGCGAAAAATGAGCGCACACAGGAATATGTTACAACAATTATGGAAGATTGCGGTCTTGCACCTTATATGATTCACCGCTACCCGCATCAATTTTCGGGCGGTCAGCGTCAGCGTATAAGTATTGCACGTGCATTGTCTGTTAAGCCAAAATTTGTTGTTTGCGATGAGGCTGTTTCGGCACTTGACGTATCTATACAGTCGCAAATTATCAACCTTTTGCAAGATTTGCGCGAAAAAGACAATCTTACGTATATGTTTATTTCGCATGACCTTTCTGTTGTAAAATACATATCCGACCGTGTTGCGGTTATGTATTTGGGCGTTATTGTGGAACTTTGTAGCTCTGCAGAGCTATTTAGTAACCCATTGCATCCATATACGGAAGCTCTGCTTTCTGCTATACCAACAACAGATTTAGAAAAAGATACAGAAATGATTATACTCGAAGGCGACATTCCATCCCCTGTTAATCCTCCAAAGGGTTGTAAGTTTAATACTCGTTGTAGAGATTGTATGGACATTTGTTCGCAGGTAGCACCAGAATGGCGTGAACATACACCAGGTCATTTTGTAGCTTGCCATAAGTATAACGACTAAAAGAAACCGTATAATAAGCAGGAAGCTAGGTGATGTTATGTTTTTACGAAAAGACCAAAGAAGGCGACGTATGACAAGGGAAGAAGCTAACGCTATTTTGGAGCGTACAAAAACCGAAGAACCTTTGGAATTGGAAAAGGGCGATTTGTTTGCTATTCTTTTGGCGGCGGCAAAAACATTCGTTCCTGTTATATTAGTATTTTGCCTCTCTATGTTGTTATTATGGTGGCTTATATTTCACGTTTGGGCAAGCTAGTTTTATCCAAACAAACTAAAGCGTTTTGGGCGAGGCGTTATTTTGTCTCGCCCTTGTTAATGGGAGGTAAGAAATGAGAAATAGTAAGTGGGAGCAAGTTAAAGCAAATGTATCATTATTTGCAAAAAGAAACAAAAAAGCATTAAGAAGGACGTATTGGACATTAGCGGCATTGTTTTTGGTTGGCTTTGGCGGAATGTTAGCATATGTACAATTTATGGGATATTTTGACCCCATTAGCACGCCAGCTATGATGAGGATGACCCCAGATGAAATGCGTGAAATGCGTGAAATGGAGCAAGTATTGTGGGAATATTGGCGTGAGCAATCCCGTCAAGGCGACTTTGCTGAAATGATGTGGCTTTTGCACGAAAACTATCCATTTTTTGAGATGGGTTTGCGCAATGGCGTAGATATTGTAGGTATTGGCATTGATGCTTTTGCAGAGCTAGAAGGGGTTGCCGCACATCTATCAGGTACAGGCGGCTTTCAAGAGTTTATCAATAGCTATTTTATGAACCATATTGGTGGCTTGGGCGGTTTGCGTATTGCGGCTGCGGCATCACGTACTGCGCTTTGGTTAAGTGAGCCTTATTATATGGGTCATTCTGACTTCCGTTTTTATGACGATAGGTTTGACGCACAGACAAGTGAGCAAAACCATCGTATGTCTATGGTTACAGATGATGTGGCGTATTTGCAAATTGAGGCATTTTTGTCAAAGGGCTATACTCCTATTAATAATCATCCGTATTGGAGATATGATTTTAACGAAGAACGGCAAGAATTGTTGCGTGCATTTAGAAACGTCAACAACGCAGAGCATTTAATAATTGACATTAGAGGCATAAACGAAGGTTTTAGTGAATATTTTTTGCCGCTATTAATAGAACCAAATATTTATGCACCTATTATGCAAAATTTCTACGCTTTCCATACAGGTGGCAATATGGCGATGGAAGTTAGCGCAAGTTTTAGAGAATTTCACAGCCTTGGCAGAACATACAATACAAATAGCCTTTTAGCAGATATGCCGATGGCGAATGTGGCAGATTTTGAAAATCTTATCCACGGTTTTGAAATTGCGCTTGAAGCAAATCCGACACAAAATAGCCCTGCATTCGGCGGGAAAATTTGGCTGTTGACAGATTCGGCAAACTTCTCTGGGATAAATCAAATGTATTTAGCTATGGCAGAAGAAGCGGGTTTTGAAATTCTTTATGTCGAAGATAATAATGCGCCACAATGGCCAGTGCCTTTTGCCAGATTGCCGCAAAGCGGTTTATCGGTGCGCCACAATGTTTTTTATTTCACAAACAATGACGGCATAGCTTTTGAAGAACAACGCATTGCAGGACATTACAACCTACAGGCTGATGTCGATGATGCATTAAGCGTCGCGTTTATGCATATAACAGGTGCAGAAATGCCGCATTTTGAGATTGCTCAAGAACCAAACGCAGAAATAGATGATATAATATCAATTACAAATGGCATTGCATTTGGCGATTTAAGCATTACTTTTAGTAATGAAGTTAGCGTAATCACCAATGAATTGGGCAATACGCTGGTGATTTTTGATGATGTAGATGGCAATTCAACTCTAATACATCAGCTTACAGCAAGTGCGCCTATGCAGAATTTTTCGTGGATAGCGGTTGGTATGAATGAAAGTGGCGAACTTTACGAAGCTGAAGTGCTGTATGCCCACGACGGCGAAGTATCTGTATTTATAGTTAATTGGATAGAGTGGGGCACAGTACCACACCGTGGGGTATCATTTGTCGATGAAAATGGCAATGTGCGACGTTTTTTCATAGCTATGAACAATGCATATCCTGATGAAGGCGATGGCATATTCTTGCTTCGTGAGTTTTAATACAGGGGTGATTTTTTGGCTGAAAATATCTTTGGTGGATTAGAGAAATTTGGCTTTGCGGACATAATTGAAAAAAATATAGATATTTTTCAAATAGCCCGTAAAAAAGAAAGCCTTGCTGAAAAAGAGAAAGTTTTTGATATAAACGACTATGTTTATGCCAAAAAATACAGATGTCCAGTGTGTATGGAAACTTTTGAATCTTATGCGGTTAAATGGGGCAAAACTCGTTTGAATTCTATCGAATTTGACTTGCGCCCAATATATAGCCCCATAAATCATTTGTATTATGACGTTATTTCTTGCAGTTTGTGCGGGTATACGGCTGTTTCTGAAACTTTTGATAAAATAACAAACAAACAATCAGAATACATTTTAACAGAGCTAAAACCCCATTACAAACATCAAGAATATCCCATAGAACCCAGCGTCGAGGCTGTGATAGACAGATACAAACTGGCTTTGCTAAATGCGACAATTAAAAAAGCAAAGCACGGCGAAAAAGCCTATATTTGTATGAAATTGACATGGCTGTATAGAACTAAAGGCGATGACCCAATCAACGAAAAAAAGTTTGCGATTTTAACGATAAAAGGGTTTACGCACGCTCTTGAAGAAGAACATACGCCAATAATAGGTTTAGAAGAAGTTACGATATTTTATATAATTGCCGCATTTTCAAAATTTATAGGCAACAACAAAAACGCCCTTAAAATCTTATCTGCAATAATAACATCAAGAAAATCATCCGAAAGATTAAAGGACAGAGCAAGAGATTTGAAGGATGAGATTGTTAAGCAAAATAATGCTTCATAATATGCTAAAATCCCCCGCTTGACAAAACGGGGGATTTGTTGTATTATTATGGTTAGTGGCAAAATGCCGCTGTTACGTCGGGGGCGCACTGGTTTCGACGGGGATTTTAAATACAGAGATAGCCATCCGCAGCGTCAACTGCGTCATCAAGGCAAACCTAAAATTAACTGACAAAAATGAATTAGCTTTTGCGGCTTAATTAAAAAGCCGTTGCCCGCCTAGATAATCTCATCGGTTTAGGCCTGGCATCGACTAGATGAGGCACTTTCGCCACGACCGCTTCGCCGTGGCGAAAAGACCCTAGAAGCTACCTGCGGTAATGCTTTGTCGGTTTTGCATACCAAAGGGAAATTTAAAAATCGTCTATGATGGAAGAAGTCTTTGTGGGCAGGTTCTCGGACACGGGTTCAATTCCCGTCGCCTCCATAAGGTTAAGCTCTGTAAATTTAACATTTGCAGAGCTTTTATTTCTGAAATTTGCGTAAAAGGTGATTTAAATGATTTCTAAAAAACAAACAATTAGTTCGGCTGTACATTCGTTTGAGCCTATATCAGACGAATTTTCGCATACCCTGATACTTGGAACTATGCCAAGTGTTCAATCACGCAAAGCAGGTTTTTATTATTCGCATCCTCGTAATCGTTTTTGGAAGGTGCTTTCAGGTTGTTTTAAGTATCAATTACCTAATACAAATGCAGATAAAATTAATTTATTGATTGAAAACGGCATTGCATTGTGGGATGTGCTGGCATCTTGCGAAATAATAGGCTCTGATGATTCTACTATAAAAAAACCGATTTATAATGATATTGACATATTTGTTAATGGTAAAAATATTTCAAAAATATTATGTAATGGCAAGAAGGCATATAACTTATGTCGTCGTCTTGACCTACCTATACCCATACGATATGTGCCGTCTACCAGCCCAGCTAATGCTATATGGAGCATAGAAAAATTGACAGAAGCGTGGAAATTAGAATTAATTTGAGGGAGAATGATATTGTATCATAAAAGTTGACAGGAAGCCTTCATCTGATAAAATAAAAACCGACACCAAACCACGGAGGCTACACAGATGAGAAGGTATGATTCAGAGTTCAGAATTGATGTAGTAAAACTAGAAAATGAAATCGGTGCAACGAAAGTCGTACAAAGCAGTGGCTTTTTTCGCAACGAGCCAAAAGAAATAGTGGTGTATCAAAAATTCGAGTTTATACGGTTGCATATATGATTATCCTATAGCCGAATTATACGTATTCTTAGTGTTAGTAGCCAAGGAGATACCATAAGCACATCAAAACCTTTGATAAATCCTGCAAGCACGCCCCTCTTTTGGCTAAGTATGAGTTACTATCCAAGACCAACAAGCCAAAAAAATTAACGAAGCTAGATAAAGAAGTTTATAAAAATGATAACCAATTGAAAAAAGATTTTAAAAGCGATGTACCTGACAAGAAGTTTATAGGTAACATTACACAGCTACCAACAGCAGATGGAAGGCTTTACATAGGACTAACCTTCGATTGTTTTGACAACTAAACCCCTTAAAAAATGACACTTTTAAGGGGTTTTGAAGGAGAATACTGGACTTTAACTGGTGACCTCCTGAATGCCAGTCAGGCGCACTACTGAGGTGGTCGGAAAATCTCCCCTGAAAAGTTGCATAATTCATTTCGCTTGTTGTCCCTGTTGGTTTGATTTTTAGCGGCTAAAGGCTGAGCAACCGACACGTATCTCAGGGCGTTTTGGGGTTTGGGGTATCCTCGACAAGCAAGTGTGGTAGTACCACGCCTTGCTTGCAGATTCATCAACAATATCGAAAGACTGATATTGTTGGTGAGGGATGCAAACAGGCTTTACATATTTAAGTCACTTTTTCCTAAATTACAAACTGAACAAAGTGTCTGTAAGTTCTCATAAAGTGCTGTGCCACCTTTGGCGCAAGGAACAATATGATCTATATGTAATTCCACTTCTGGGCTACTTGCAGGTGAGCATCCACAAATTTTACATTTGAAATTATCTCGTTTCATAACCATAAATCTCATTCTATAATTTATGGTGCGAGGATTTGTTTGAGGCTTATTCAATGCGCTAGATTCAATAATTTCACCATCCATATGTTCAACAAATGCAGTTAGTGCGTTATAATATGTGCCAAAACGTTTTTCATATGTTCCTACAGAAAAACGAGATAATGGTTTAATAATTTCATGATATTTAGGTTGTCTACCAAAGTGTCGCCAAATATTTTCTAGATTTTGAAATAGTTCTTCGTTTGGAATATTTAAGGGACTTCTTGATACCTGTAGTCCAGCCCGCTCTAAGCATAAGAACCACGAGCCTATCTTCCTTGTCAGAGTAGACGGGTGATATTTGCTATGAACTTTGTATTCATCCATTGTAATAGTCTCTTTATTTAACTTCAATGCAACACTCTTCAAATCACGTAGCATTTCCTCAGATGAGGTATTCCTATTATATTTTATAAGTTCAAATCGATCACTCAAAATTACCACCTCAAAACAGCATCAAATGTATAGATACGCTCAAATAACATCGCCCCATCAAAGTCACGAGAACTTTGGTGGGACGATAACTAGTGGAGAATACCGGACTTGAACCGGTGACCTCCTGACTGCCAGTCAGGCGCGCTCCCAACTGCGCTAATCCCCCATAGTTAATGATGGCTGTGAGTATATCATAGATTTTGTAGTTTGTCAAGGGTTATTTTGATGTTTGTTATAGATGCAATTCAAGAAATGCTTATTTATAGCTCTGCGCAAATATGTACGGCGGCATCCGCCGCCTTTGTGCTTTTATTTTGAATAGAAGAATCTCTTGCCGCTTAAATGTTCCTCGACCCTGCGTAAGCATTCGCCAAAGCGTTGGAAATGCACCACCTCACGCTCACGCAAAAACTTGATTGGGTCGGCGACGGCATCGTCGTCGATTAGGTCAAGCAAATATTCATAGGTAGAGCGGGCTTTTTGCTCTGCCGCCATATTTTCGTAAAGGTCGGTAATTGGGTCGCCTTTAGACTGTATGCCTGCCGCTGTCCACGGTATGCCTGCGGCGGACTGCGGAAAAACTGCCGTGCCGTGGTCGGCATAATATGGGTCAAGCCCAGCGGCTCGCATATCTGCCGCCGTTGCGCCTTGTGTAAGCTGGGTAACCATTGCACCCACCATCTCTAAATGAGCCAATTCTTCCGTACCTATATCATTTAAAATTGCTTTTGCTTCGGGAGTTACCATTGTAAAACGCTGGGAAAGATAGCGTATTGCCGCCCCAAGCTCGCCATCGGGACCGCCGTATTGTGTTATGATAACCTTTGCGAGTTTTGGGTTTGGTCTTGTTATTTTTACTGGATATTGTAGTTTTTTCTCATAAATCCACATAATTGCCCTCCTGTTTATGGTTGTTAGATGTTATAGTTAGCGTCGGTTTCCCACGGCCAAGGTGAATTTATCCATTGCCATTCATTCTGGTCGTTGTTGGTGCGGTTGCATAGCGGACCGTGGTTTTGTTCGTATAGCTTGCGCAACTTGGCAGCATCATCAGATGCTTGTTTGTGCAGAGCAATTGCCCTTTCGTCTGTCGGATTGTTGTTAAGATACAGTCCTAAATCAAGCAGCATAAAATCCAACACCGAAAGTTGCTTTAAATGTGTTTCTCGATGTGTCATTTTGCACCTCCTTCGTAAGGCAAATCAAGCTCAGGAAAAATCGTGCCACGTCTAAAACCATATTCGGCGATGTAAAGCTGGCACAGCGTTTGATAAGGAACATAAGCCTTGCCAAAGCCTGTAAATTCCATAACAGGCAAACGCTCCAAACAGTTCGCATCGCCAACGTGCGTGATAAAATCGTTGTTCATCTATTCGCTCCTCCTAAATAATAGGTTGTTTGTTATAATATTCTTATCGCCAGCGTTGTGTTAAAAAATTTAAAATTTATTTAAAAAAGAATTGAAAAAATTTAGCTATATTATATAATGATACAAACGAGGTCTCGACAAACCTCGTTATCAAAGGAGGAATTGCATATGAAAGTGACTAATTTTAGACAAAGACCGATTATGTTTATGCTGGTCTTTTTAATTGCCTTTGGCACGCTTAGCGCATTTGCCTTTGCAAATGAAGGAGGTGATGCCGAGATTGCGGACAATATTACATATGACATTATGCAAGAAGAAGCAAACGCCGCTATCAGCTTAAGGCAACCATCAGGTTGGGATAGCTCAAGACATTTATTTTACTGGTGGCAAGGCGCACAACCTATACCCGTAAATGTTCAGGTGTTCTCTTGGCTTGACCAAAGCTGGCGTATGTCGGCATTGAATGGTTTGTTGTCGTGGAATTGGAGCTCTGCACCAGTGAATTTCACTAATACAACTGCCGCAAATAATAACATTAATGTTTGGCCTCGTAGGGATAGGCTTCAATTTCTTGGTTGGCTAGAGCCTACGCATTCGGGTAACTTTATCGGCTCTCAACTTCGTAGTTTTGAAATTTGGATTAATGTAGATTCTATCGAAGAACACGTCGCTCGATATGGACGTAATCTCGCAAATGTCATCAGAGGCACTTCTGCTCACGAACTAGCACACGCTGTAGGTCTTGAAGATGCCCGTAATCATAATCTTGGTGGCTCTATTAACGGAAGTCTTATGAACTATAATAGAATTAGGGATGCAGTAATTGAACCAACATCCTTCGACGTTCAAAGTGTACGACTACTTTACAATTAGGAAAAGGAGATGATAATTATGAAGAAACATACTATACCTGCAATTATAGAAAGCATTGCCTTAATTTTACTTGTCGCTTGCAACGATACAACCCAAGACGAATTTTCGCACATCAGAGAAATGTATGGCGATTATTGGTGGTCAGTCATAACCGAAGCAAGCGAACAGTATGGTGATGATTTGATAATCGAACATCCCGTGCAAGGCGATATTTGGCTAAGAAATAGTGTAGAGGATTTGGCATTTAGCGCAACGCATATTGTAAGAGCTGAGGTTATTGACAGTCGTGTCGAACTTATCAACACATTGCTAGGTGAACCAGGTCTTGAAGATATGGAGTTTTACGAAAGTTTACGAGAAGCCGCAACTGTATTACATACCGTCTACAGCTTAAGAGTTTTGGAAAGTTTCCAAGGCAATGCAGAGATAGGAAGCACTATTGAAGCGATGCAATCAGGAGGTCAATCGGGAAATAGGGTTCTTGTAAATCTTGACACAACGCAATTCGCACTTGGGGATGAGATAATACTGTTTCTACGTTGTTTTGAAACACTCGGATTTAACTCTGGACCAATGTCGTTAGTGTCATATATACAAGGCATCTACCAAGCGACCCCATCAAACGCTAGCCGCGGTGATTTAGAGGCATTTGAAGACGGCATTACAAATGCCTACAACCAAAATGCAGACTTTGCAAGTATCGAATTTGAAAGCGTAAACCCAACGAACAACCTAACATTAACGGTGGGTGACCTAATGCGTATTGCAGAGCAGTCTTCAAGAAGCAATTATTAAAATACAAAAAGCGACCAAATCATTAAAAGCCCCTCAACGGGGCTTTTGTTATTATGAAATTTTTGAAAGATGAGATTGATTGTTAGTCGGTTTTGTGGTATAATGAAGAATGGACTATTCGACAGTAAAAGGGGTGTTTTGGTGGATAAATTTGAGATAGTATCAGAATTTGTGCCTACGGGCGACCAACCGCAGGCGATTGACGAGCTTGTGCAGGCTTTTAAGGGCGGCGAAAGGTTTGGTACATTGCTTGGGGTTACAGGTAGCGGCAAGACCTTTACCGTGGCTAATATAATACAGCGTTTGCAGAAACCGACCATTGTAATGGCGCATAATAAGACGTTGGCGGCGCAGTTATATAACGAATTTAAAGAATTTTTCCCCAACAATGCCGTGGAATATTTTGTAAGTTACTATGACTATTATCAGCCAGAGGCTTATGTGCCTTCATCTGACACCTATATAGAAAAAGATAGCGCAATAAATGATGAAATTGATAAACTGCGACACAGTGCCACAGCGGCTATTGCAGAACGTAATGACGTTATAATCATTGCGTCGGTATCGTGCATATATGGTCTTGGTTCGCCCATTGATTATAAAAATTTGGTGGTTTCTTTGCGACCTGGTATGACCAAAGATAGGGACGAGCTTTTGCGACGTTTGGTTGATATACAGTATAACCGCAATGATATGAACTTCCAGCGTGGTACATTTAGGGTACGTGGCGATGTTGTAGAAATCTTCCCTGCATACAGCGATACTACGGCTTTTAGGGTGGAATTTTTTGGCGACGAAATAGAGCGCATTGTAGAAATCGAGCCGCTGACAGGCGAAATTTTTGGGGCTAGGACGCATATATCCATTTTCCCCGCAAGCCACTATGTTACAACAAAAGAGAATATGGAAAGGGCTATTGCGGATATTGAGGAGGAGCTTGCGGCGCAGATAACATATTTAAAAGGGCAGGACAAGCTGATAGAGGCGCAACGCATTGCGCAACGCACACGTTATGATATTGAAATGATGCGTGAAATGGGCTTTTGCAACGGCATAGAAAACTACAGCCGCCACCTAACAAACGGTAAGGCGGGCGACGCACCGCATACTTTGCTTGACTATTTTCCTGATGATTTTTTGATTGTGGTGGATGAAAGCCACGTTACCCTGCCGCAGTTTAGAGGGATGTATTTAGGCGATAGAAGCCGCAAAGAAACGTTGGTGGACTTTGGCTTTAGGCTTCCTTCGGCTCTTGACAACCGCCCGCTTCGTTTTGAGGAATTTGAGAAAAAGATGGGACAAGCGTTGTTTGTATCTGCTACGCCTGCTGTGTACGAAAAAGATAACTCGTCATTGACGGTGGAGCAAATTATACGCCCGACAGGCTTGCTTGACCCCGAAATCTTCATACGCCCTATAAATGGGCAGATTGATGACCTTATCACCGAGATTAAAAAGGTTACAGAGCAAGGTTTTAAGGTGCTTGTAACCACGCTAACCAAAAAAATGGCGGAAGACTTGACAGATTATTTGAAAAATAGTGGTGTTGGTGTGCGGTATTTGCATAGCGATATAAAAACGCTGGAAAGGCTTGAAATTATACGTGATTTGCGTATGGATGTTTTTGATGTACTGGTTGGCATTAACTTGCTAAGAGAGGGGCTGGACATACCCGAAGTAGCCCTTGTTGCTATACTAGATGCCGACAAAGAAGGCTTCCTTCGTTCCGAAACCAGCCTTGTGCAGACCATAGGGCGTGCGGCAAGAAACAGCGAAGGACGTGTAATTATGTATGCCGATAATGTTACACGCAGTATGAATTATGCCATAAGTGAAACCAACCGCCGCCGTGGCATACAAATGGCATATAACGAGGCAAACGGCATAACCCCGCAAACCATAACCAAAAAAGTACACGACATCATCCAAGCCACAATGAGTGTTGAAGAAAAGAAAAAGTCCACAAAACTAGCCAAAGACCCAGAAAGTATGAACCGCGAGGAGCTTATAACATACATCAAACAGCTTGAAAAAGAGATGAAGCAAGCGGCGCAGGATTTGAACTTTGAAAGAGCGGCTAATTTAAGGGATACAATATTTAAGACAAAAAAATTGTTGTAGGGGAGGTTTGTCGATGGGCAAAATCAAATTTATCGACCTTTTTGCAGGGATTGGCGGTATACGTCTAGGTTTTGAAAGGGTTTTTGGTGATATGGGCAAAACGGTTTTTGTTAGTGAATGGGATTTGAATGCACAACAGACATATAGAGCGAATTTTGGTAAAGAAATTGAAATTGCAGGCGATGTTACGTTGATTGACGAAAAAGATGTTCCTGCCTTTGATATTTGTCTAGCAGGTTTTCCTTGTCAGGCATTTAGTCTGGCGGGAAGTCGTAAAGGTTTCAAAGACAGCTTCAAAGGAAAAACAAGGGGTACATTGTTTTTTGATGTGGCAAGAATTTGTTCCTTTCATAAGCCAAAAGTAATTTTTTGTGAAAATGTTAAAGGGTTGGCTATACACGACAAAGGCAGGACTTACAAAATTATTAAAAGCACGTTGGAAGAATTGGGATATACAGTGTATGAAAAAATACTCAACAGTAGGGATTTCGGTGTTCCGCAAAATCGTGAACGTATTTACATCGTAGCTTTTAGAAATGATATTGACACAAGAACATTTAGTTTTCCTGAGCCAATAAATTCCAATATGCGAATTAAAAATATAATTGAAGAAACCCCTGTTTCGGCTAAGTATTATTTGAGCGATGTCTATATCGAAACTTTACGAAGACACAAAGCTAGGCATAAGGAAAAAGGGAATGGTTTTGGATATGAAATTCGTGACTGGAATGATGTAGCAGGTACTATAGTATGTGGTGGTATGGGTCGAGAACGCAATTTGATAATTGACAAACGACAAACAAACCTAAATCCCATAACAAATATTAAGGGCACAATTAACAACGAAGGCATACGAAAGATGACGCCTAGAGAATGGGCAAGATTGCAGGGTTATTCTGATGATTTTATTTTGACACTTGCAGATACACATTTGTATAAACAATTAGGCAATTCTGTAACAGTGCCTGTTATACAAGCCATTGCAGAAAAAATAAAGCACACACTCAATAACCAAAGGGAGGCAAAGAAAATGGCTGTTAGAGGCAACAAAGGTGAATGGTCGGAGTTATATGTTTTGCTACGTTTGCTAGCTGAAGGAAATCTTTTTGCGGCAGACAAAAACCTTAATCGCATTAAAGATATGTTTTTTCCGATTATTAATATAATACGAGAAGAAGTAAAAGGCAAAATTTATGAGTATAGACCAAATCGAGATGATGCTCAAATTGAAATCTATTTTAATGATGAGTTTGTATTAAAACTTCCTGCAAAGATTTTTGGCGATGAAGCAAGTAAATTATTTGATAAAATTGTTGCTGGTGGCTCAGGAAGCGGAGCTTTTGAAATTCCAGAAACGGAGAGTTTTATTAAGAATATTTATATCAATAAACCAAAGGCTGGCACTTCAACTAAATCTGATATGAATATCCAATTGCACGATGTTAATACGGGGTTTGAAAATATTGTGGGTTTTAGTATTAAGAGCCAGATGGGTAGCCCTTCTACGCTTCTTAATGCAGGAAAATCAACAAACTTTATTTATAAAATAAAAGGGATAGACCATAATAGAATTGGAGAAATAAATGCTATAGATACCCAGACTAAGTTAAAAGACCGCATAAACAGTATAGTTGATTTGGGAGGAGAATTTATTTTTGAAAATACAGATAACGCCAATTTTAGTAACAATTTATTTATGGTAGATAGCCAGATGCCAATAATTATTTCAGAAATGCTCGTTGGATTTTACAAAGATGGTGTTAAGAATTGCAAAGAACTGACTGAATATGTTTCAAAAATAAATCCTATTTTACGAGATGAACGTTTTTATCTACATAAAATAAAAGAGCTTCTTTGCGCAATAGCTTTAGGTATGAAAACGACATCCATTTGGGATGGGACAGATGAAGCAACGGGTGGCTATATTGTTGTAAAAAATGATGGTGATGTGCTTGCTTATCACATCTATAATCGTGATGCTTTCAAAGATTATTTGTTAGATAATACCAGATTGGATAAGCCAAGTAGCACAAGACACGGATATGGAGTGCTTTATGAACAGAATGGAGAAATTTATATAAAATTGAACTTACAAATACGATTTAAATAGTGAGGACAAAAGATATGTCGAAGAACAAAATTGTGATTAAGGGTGCGAGGGAGAATAACCTCAAAAATATTGATTTAGAGATACCGCGGGATGCTATGGTTGTGTTTACGGGGGTGTCGGGTAGCGGCAAAAGCTCGCTTGCTTTTGAAACTCTTTATGCAGAGGGGCAAAGGCGTTATATGGAGAGCCTGTCGTCATATGCTCGCCAATTTTTGGGGCAGATGGAAAAGCCTGATGTGGATAGCATTGAAGGGTTGTCGCCTGCTATTTCTATCGACCAAAAATCTACCAACCAAAACCCACGCTCTACGGTGGGGACGGTTACGGAGATTTATGATTATTTAAGGTTGTTATATGCTAGGGTTGGCGTGCCGCATTGTCCAGAGTGTGGCAAGGAGATTGTGCGGCAGACGGTTGACCAAATTGTTGACCAAATTTTGGCATTGCCTGAAGGTAGCCGCATACAGCTACTTGCGCCTGTTGTGCGGGATAGAAAGGGCGAACACCAAAAGGTGCTTGACGAAGCAAAGAAAGAAGGCTATGCCCGTGTACGTGTAAACGGCACGGTGATGGAGCTTGCGGATGATATAAAGCTGGCGAAGAACAAGCGGCATAATATAGATATTGTGGTGGATAGGATTGTGGTGAAGGCGGGCATTGAGGCACGTTTGAGCCAGAGCGTGGAAACCGTTATGGGTTTGACGGATGGTATACTTGTTGTGGATATTGATGGTGGCGAGGACTTGATGTTTTCGCAGAATTTTGCTTGTCCTGAACACGGCGTGTCGCTAAACGAGATAGAGCCTAGGATGTTTTCGTTTAACAACCCATCTGGGGCTTGTAGCGAATGTGCTGGGCTTGGGTTTAAAATGGAATTTGACCCAGAGCTTATTGTGCCAAACGCCGATTTGTCGCTTGCGCAGGGGGCTATTACTGTACCTGGTTATAATAGCGTTGGCAAGACAGATTCTTGGGGTGGGTTTTTCTTTACAGCTTTGGCGAAACGTTATGATTTTAGCCTTAACACGCCTTTTAAAAAGTTGCCTATGCAAATTAGAAATCTTATTATGTATGGTAATGACGGCGAGAATTTTCCTGTTGAATTTTTAAATCAAAGAGGCGAAAAAAGGGTTTATCAAAGCCATTGGGAAGGTATTGTACCGGGTGTTAGCCGCCGTTATAAAGAAACCAACAGCGAATGGAGCAGGCAGAATTATGAGGGTTTTATAACAAATATAGAATGTAATATTTGCGATGGCAAACGTCTAAAGCCAGAGATTTTGGCGGTTACTGTTGGCGGGGTTAATATTGCAGATGTTACTGTTATGCCCGTTGGGGCATTAGCAAAGTTTTTTAAAGAGCTTGCGCTTGGTGCAACACAGGCTGTTATTGCCGAGCGTATTTTAAAAGAGATTAAGGCAAGAGCGGGTTTTTTGGTTGACGTTGGGTTGGATTATTTGACGCTGGCGCGCTCTGCGGGGACATTGTCGGGTGGCGAGGCACAGCGCATACGCCTTGCAACACAAATAGGTTCTGGGCTTGTTGGGGTTGTTTATATTTTGGACGAGCCATCCATTGGGCTACATCAACGTGATAATGATAAGTTGCTTAAAACCCTTCACCATCTGCGGGATTTGGGCAATACGTTGATAGTGGTAGAACACGACGAAGACACAATGCGTGAAGCTGACCATATTGTGGATATTGGGCCCGGTGCCGGTGTTAATGGCGGCGAGATTGTTTATAATGGTGATATTGCGGGGATTTTGAAAGATGAAGATAGCATTACGGGCGCATATATGAGCGGTCGTATGGCTATACCCTTGCCAAAAAACCGCAGGCAAATGTGCGATAAGCGTTTGGTGGTAAAAGGTGCGGCGGAGAATAATTTGAAGAATTTGGATGTTGAAATTCCGCTTGGTCTATTTATTGCTATTACGGGTGTTTCTGGCAGTGGCAAGTCTTCGCTTATCAATGAGATTTTGTATAAACGGCTTGCTAGAGATTTAAACCGTAGCAAAGTAAAGCCTGGCAAGCACGAAGATATTACAGGGCAGGAGCATTTGGATAAAATTATAAACATCGACCAAAGCCCGATTGGGCGCACGCCACGCTCTAATCCTGCAACATATACGGGTTTGTTTGATTTGGTGCGGGATTTGTTTGCGGCAACGCCAGAGGCAAAGGTGAGGGGCTACCAAAAAGGACGTTTTAGCTTTAATGTAAAAGGCGGGCGTTGCGAGGCTTGCTCTGGTGATGGTATTATTAAGATAGAAATGCACTTTTTGCCTGATATTTTTGTGCCTTGCGAGGTTTGTGGCGGCAAGCGTTATAACCGTGAAACGCTTGAGGTTAAATATAAGGGTGCGACAATTGCGGATGTGCTTAATATGACTGTGGAAGAAGCATTAGCTTTTTTTGAGAATTTGCCACGTTTGCGAGATAAGGTGCAGACGCTGTATGATGTAGGGCTGTCTTATGTTAAGCTGGGGCAAAGCTCCACGACATTATCTGGTGGCGAGGCACAGCGTGTTAAACTAGCGACGGAGCTTTCTAAACGTAGCACAGGGCGTACAATTTATGTGTTAGACGAGCCGACAACGGGCTTGCATATGGCGGACGTTCATAAGCTGGTGGATATTTTACAGAAGCTGACGGATGGCGGTAATAGCGTTGTTGTTATCGAGCATAATTTGGATGTTATCAAAACTGCGGATTATATTATTGATTTGGGACCAGAAGGCGGACACGGCGGCGGCACTATTGTTGTGCAGGGTACGCCGGAGGAAGTGGCGAAGTGCAAAAAGTCATACACAGGGCAGTATTTGAAGAAGGTTTTGAAGAAGAAGTAGTTTAATAGAAATATTTTTTTCTAGCGAAGGGTAGTGTTGTGCTATGCTAAATAAGGTTCAAGAAAAATCATATAAATTAATTCAGGCAGATGCACGATTTTTATATAATTTAACAAGAGTGTTTAAAAGCCCTAATGCCCCTAAAAGCAATTACATTATGATGTTGCTACCTTTCATTGGTCTCTTTGCTGATGGTTCTGAACAATGGGGAAGAAAGGTTAAAATAGGTGCACCAGTTTTCCAAGATGAGGAAAAAAAGTATTATACGGAAATGCGTAAATCTATAAAAATGTTCGATATTACCTATGATGAGTTATTCGACACATTAAAAGATACTCTTAATAAAAGCGACAAATATTATTACGATATTCGTACTCTTCGTTCAAAATTGTGTGGGATGTATTATAATGCTGGTGTTGATTTGCAGGGTAATACTTTTTGTGGTAATACTATTTTATGTTCAATTTATGCTCCATTTTACAAGTTTGGTGACAAACAATATGGTAAAAAAATAAATAACATAAGCGTTGTTGCGGGAAGTCTAGCGGCATTTTATGGTGATAGTAACGCTCAATCTTATGGTGTTAATAATAGCTTGACGTTCAGGTCTAAAGATTATCATTTTTTCAGCAAATGTCCTAGCGGCATTAAAGATTATGATAAATTTTTATTATTTTCTATATTGTGTAGCGTGAATTTTGTGAGAGTTTTTATAAATCAATACTTTGTTGATGAGTTCCCTGCAAAATTACGTTTTGCGTATTTGAAATACTATTACTTAACAACTTTAATTCCGCAAATAAACCAAAAACTTGCAACCAATTTCACTATTAATCTTCAATACAAAAATGACAAATTTAGAAATTGTATGGCACATTATGGACTTGGTGCAGTTCTAAAAGAAGATGATATTATTGAGGACGATATGCTTTATGGGCTTTCAAACCTACTTTTAAAGATGTCATATAAAGATACAAAAACAGCGATTTATTACGAATTAGATTCATTTTCAAAACAGATAACAGAATATCTGCTTTTATAGCAACGTTAATGTAGAGTTAGTGCAAATATTGAAGGGATATTCTCTTGATGATGTTGCTGAAAATATGATAAATGCTTGATATTTGGCGTGGTTTGCTTACAGGAAAGGTTTTGTGATTTATGAAAAAAACATTATCTGAAATGACATTAGGGGAGTTATGGGAGTTGTTTCCTGTGATTTTGCTGGGGCATAATTCTCAGTACAAGATATGGTATGAAACTGAAAAGAAAAGTATATTGAAAAATATAAATGCTGATGATGTAGTTCGTATTAATCACATAGGTAGTAGCGCGGTAAAAGGCTTGATTGCTAAACCTACTGTAGATATTTTGTTGGAAGTTGATGGTGGTTGTGATGTTTTGCGCTTGGTTGATGATTTAATTGCCGTCGGTTGGGGGTTGATGAAAAAAGAAAACCAGCCGATGAAAATATCGCTTAGCAAAGGATATACGCCTGATGGGTATGCCGATAGGGTTTTTCATCTTCATATAAGGTATTTTGGGGACTGGAGCGAATTATATTTTAGGGATTATTTAATTGAACATACCGATATTGCGGACGAATATGGGAAGTTAAAGCTACAATTGTTTAACGATTTCAAACATAATAGAGATGGATATACGGAAGCAAAAACGGATTTTGTTTTAAAGTATTCTGAAATAGCGAAATGCGAGTTTAAAAATAAATATAGACCAAGATTTGTAATTTGTGAAAATACTTGATGTTTTGGGTGATGTGGTATATACTATGTATAATATATTTTTACGAGGTGATATTGTGGTGATAGAAGCATATGCCCAAAGGATATTGTTGACGAGGTTTTAGAAGTTATTATTGATTTTTTTGAGTAAATATACAAAGGATGGGAAATTATGATTTTATCGGGATTGGAAATTGCGAGGCTGGCGAAGATTGGCGAGCAGGTTATTATAAAGCCGTTTGATGCTACAAGGGTGGGGCCTAATAGCTATGATTTGCGGCTTAATAATGTGTTGCAGGTTTACGAGATACCTGAAGGTGGGCATTTGGATATGAAGAAGGATACGCCTGTGCGTGAGGCTATTATACCTGATGATGGCTTTGTGCTACAGCCTGGGCAACTTTATTTGGGTAGTACATTAGAATATACCGAAACACACGGTTATGTGCCTATGCTTGAAGGGCGGTCTAGCATTGGGCGGCTTGGGGTTAGCATACATGTTACAGCGGGGTTTGGTGATGTAGGTTTTGCGGGTTATTGGACGCTGGAAATACATACTTTACATCCCGTAAAAATATATCCTTTCGAGCGTATTTGCCAAATATATTATCACAAAATAGAAGGCGATTATAAACCGTACCAAGGGAAGTATCAAAAAAATACAGGAGTGCAAGCTAGTCAAATATACCGTGACCAGAGGTGAATAGATGAGTTTTTTGGGTAGGATAGTTGATTGGATAAATAGATTATATCCTTTTAAAAAAGAGCATAGCGAAGACAGAAAGACCAATTTTGAAGCAGCTTTGAAAAAAGGTATTGATGAAGATAGGGATGATATTGTTTCGGCGGTTAATTTGTGCGACGAGGCTTTGGATATTGTTGCCGACCGTATTGTGATGATAAACCGCCAAAAAGACGTTGAAGAACGGATTGCGGAAGTGGCGGCTTATGGTTCGCTGTCGTCTGAAGATGTTACGGATTTAAAAGAAATGCTTGACAGATACACCAATATGTCGAAAGAGTCTAATCATCTTAAATATCAAGTAACCAGTTTTGACCCTGCTTTGGCTGGATTAGGAAGGTTGCAAGAATCTGCCGCAAATGCTGTGCCTGAGATAAAATTTGCGGAAGAACGTCAGCGTATTTTTAAAGTTGATATTGGACATCTTGAGGGCGAAAAAATTGTGCTGGAACACGGGCGTGAACGCATTAAAAATGCAATAGATTTTGTATATAAATTTTCTATTGCATTGTTAATTTTCTTTGCACTTATATTGGTGGTTTTGGTTTATATTTATATAATGCATAATGTGCAAACAATGGTTGTTCTTGCGGGATTACTTACTTTTGGTATTGTTTTAACGGGATTATTATATTGGTTGCGGCAAAAACTGCGGTACGAGCTTGTTGTTAATAGAAAAAAACAACAACGTGCTGTAGAGCTATTAAATAAGAAAAAGGCTAATTATGCCCATTTTACAAACTTTCTTAATCATAGTTATAGAAAATACCAAGTGCGCAATTCCAAAATGCTTGAAAGCAACCTTGAAGATTATGCGCATTATAAGCATATGACAAAACGTCTTGATGCATTGCGCAATATTATGAACCAAACCGAAGAAGCTATTGAAACATTTTTGCGGTATAAAGGCATTACGACGACCTTTGGCTCTATAGAAAAATTTGCCGCCACTGTAAATTTGGATGATAAAGTGCATTATCATAAAGAGTTAGAGCGTGAGCTGGAGTTGATTGAACGCTCGCTAAAACGCTTGGATACTAGAAGCGCGCAGATTTGGCAGGTGCTAAGTCAGCTAAAAGCAAGTAGCAAAGAATCTGCTGTAATTGGGGCGATAATGGATGATTATGTTGTTAAAGCTGAACGATTGATGGAAAGAGATGCAAATTTTGGTACGACTTTGCAGGATTTTGAAGGGATTGACGGAGAAATGTCAACAGAAATGGCATAAATGGAGGATATTATGAAAAAAGATATGGAAACAAAATATAATCCAAAGGTTGTAGAGGACAGACTTTATGCCGATTGGGTTGAAAAAGGCTATTTTCACGCCGAGGCGGATGAAAACAAAGAACCGTATACGATAATGATTCCGCCGCCCAATATTACAGGACGTTTGCATATGGGACACGCTTTGAACGCTACTTTGCAGGATGTTTTGATACGTTTTAAGAAGTTGCAGGGATATAACGCATTGTGGATGCCCGGTACAGACCACGCCGCTATTGCAACAGAAGTTAAGATTGTAGAAAAGATGGCGGAAGAAGGCTTGACAAAGGCTAGCCTTGGGCGTGATGCTTTTATGAAGCGGGCTTGGCAATGGTATGATGATGTTGGGGGTGTTATTACAAAGCAGTTTCGCAAATTAGGGGTTGCTTGCGATTGGCAACGTCAGCGTTTTACAATGGATAAGGGTTGTTCTGATGCAGTTTTGGAGGTTTTTGTTAAACTGCACGAAAAAGGGCTTATTTATCGTGGCGAGCGTTTGGTAAACTGGTGTACGCAATGCAAAACTTCAATATCTGATGCTGAGGTAGAGCACGAAGACAAACAAAGCGGTTTTTGGCATTTTAAATATCCGATTAAAGATAGCGATGAGTATGTTGTTTTTGCTACCACTCGTCCCGAAACTATGCTTGGTGATGTGGCAATTGCTGTTAATCCATCAGACGAGCGTTATGCACATTTGGTAGGTAAAACCGCCATTATGCCTATTTTGGGTCGTGAGCTAAAAATTGTTGCGGATGAATATGTTAAGGCAGATTTTGGTACGGGTATGGTTAAGGTTACGCCTGCACACGATTTTAATGATTTTGAGATAGGCGTAAGGCACGATTTAGAACGCATTAATATAATGAATGATGACGGAAGCATTAACGAAGCAGGCGGCGATAATTACGCTGGGCTTGACCGTTATGAGGCTCGTAAAAAAATAATTGCCCAAATGGATGATATGGGCTATTTTGTACGCAAAGAAGAAATTACAAATGCCGTTGGTGGGCACGACCGTTGCGGCTCTGTTGTAGAGCCTTTAAATAAATTACAATGGTTTGTTAAGATGGAAGAATTGGCTCGACCTGCGCTTGATGCTTATAAAAACGGCGATTTAAACATTGTGCCGCCACGCTTTGGCAAGGTTTACAGTCATTGGTTAGAAGGTATTAAGGACTGGTGTATTAGCCGTCAGTTGTGGTGGGGACACCGTATACCTGCGTATCATTGCGAGGGTTGCGAGCATATAGAAGTGGCAAAGATTGCGCCCGATAAATGCCCGAAATGCGGCGGAGCGGTTTATCAAGATGAAGATAGTTTGGACACTTGGTTTAGTTCTGCGTTATGGCCTTTTTCTACATTAGGATGGCCAGAAAAAACTCCTGAACTTGCTCATTTTTACCCAACAAGCGTGCTTGTAACTGCTTACGAGATATTGTTTTTTTGGGTTATTCGTATGGCTTTTGCGGGAATTGAATTTATGGGTGAGCTACCGTTTAAAGATGTGCTTTTGCACGGCGTTATGCGTGATGACCAAGGGCGAAAAATGTCAAAGTCGCTTGGAAATGGTATTGACCCGCTTGGGATAATTGAGGAATATGGTGCGGACGCTTTGCGTTTTTCGCTTGCGACGGGCAATAGCCCTGGTAATGATTTGCGGTTCTACATAGAGAAGGTGGAATCTAGTCGTAATTTTTTGAATAAGATTTGGAATGCCTCACGGTTTATTATGATGAACCTAGATAACGAAACCGCAGAGGCTACCTTTGGTTGCCTGCCGTCAGAGCTGACGGCGGCTGATAAATGGATTATTTCTAAAGCAAACACACTAGCGAAAGAGGTTGCCGAAAATCTTGATAAATACGAATTGGGGCTTGCGGCGGATAAGGCTTATAGCTTTATGTGGGACGAGTTTTGCGATTGGTATATCGAAATGGCGAAGCCGCGTTTGTATAATGCTGATGACGAAACACGTCTTGCGGCGTTGTGGACATTGCAACATATATTGTCTACAGGATTGCGCTTGTTACACCCATTTATTCCATTTATTACTGAAGAAATTTATACCAGCTTTGGCTTTGGCGAAAGTATTCTTTTGGCGGATTATCCAAAATATCAAGACGAGCTTAACTTCCCTATTGAAGAAGGGCAAATGGAGCAGATTAAGGAAGCGGTGCGGGCTTTAAGAAATATGCGGTCGCAAATGAACGTGCCGCCTAGCAGAAAAGCGCAGACCTTTGTGGTTAGCACAAATGTCGATGTGCGTGCAGTTTTTGAGGCGGGGGCGAAATATATCAAATCGCTTGCGGGAGCTAACGAAGTGATTGTGTTATCCGAAAAGGTTGGTATTGATGATAATGCCGTATCTGTTGTAGTGCCGTCTGCAGAAATTTTTATGCCGCTTGCCGAGCTTGTGGATATGGAAAAAGAGCGAGAACGTCTGCAAAAAGAAATTAAAAAATTGCAGGGCGAGGTTGATAGGGTAAATGCGAAGCTAAATAACCAAGGTTTTATCGCAAAAGCCCCTGCAAATTTGGTTGAAGAAGAAAAGGCGAAAGCGGCTAAGTATCAAGAAATGTTGCAGGTTGTACAAAAGCAGTTGGAGGGTTTGAAATGAACCACGAAGCGGCTATGGAGTATTTGGTAAACAGCTTTGGGCAAGGGCGCAAAAAGGGTATGGATGCTGTTTTGGCTGCTCTTGCCGCTCTTGACAACCCGCAAGAAAAAATTAAAATTATACACGTGGCAGGCACAAATGGCAAGGGTAGCTTTTGTGCTATGATGGGCAATATTTTGGAAGAAGCCGGTTATCGTGTTGGTAGTTTTACCAGTCCACATATGGAGAAATTTAACGAGCGTTTTACAATAAATGGCGAGATGATTAGTGATGAAGATTTTGCCCGTCATTTATCAAAAATTGCAGAAATAAGTGGTCAGATGTATGAAGATGGGGATGGTTTTTCATATTTTGAACTTCTTACAATGCTTGCATTTTGCTATTTTTATGAACAGGCTGTTGATTTTTTGTTGCTAGAGGTTGGCATTGGTGGCAGAAACGATTGTACTAATGTTATTAAAAACCCGATTTTATCTGCGATAATGGCGATTGGTTTTGACCATATGGATATTTTGGGCGATAATTTGTCTGATATTGCAAGAGAAAAAGGAGGAATTATCAAAAAAAAATGCCCCGTGGTATTGTATGATGACGTGCCTTTAGTGTATAATATTTTTAAAGAGATTGCGGCGGATAATAACGCTAAGGTTTATAGCTCGTCAAACATTTCTTTAAATGGTTATAAAATTGGATTGATAGGTGAACATCAACGTAAAAATGCACAGACCGTTGTTGCGGCAATTAATGTTTTGCGTGATTTGGGCTTTTCTGTTGATGATGCTCATATTTATAATGGGTTGGAAAAAACCCGCCATATGGGACGTATGGAGATTATGGGAGAAAATCCTACAATCATTTTAGAAGGTGCGCATAATTTGCAAGGTGCTGAAGCTGCCGCATATAATATGCAAAACCTTTTTGTGGATAAAGAAATTACCGTAATAATGGGTATGATGGCGGATAAAGAATTTGATAAGATTGTTAATGTGTTGGCGGGTTCGGCGAAATGTGTTGTTTTTACCAAGCCGTTCTATGACCACCGTGCCGCCGACCCGAAAGATTTGGCGGCGTGTCTAACAAAAGATGATAGAGATGTGTATATTGAAAATGATTGTACAAAAGCCTATGAAACAGCTAAAAAAATAACCTCGGCAGATGGTGTGATACTTGTTACAGGTTCGCTTTATTTAGTGGGCGATATTAGAACGTATATAAAAAGAGATTGCGGGCTAAGCCAGCAATGATATAGGGAGTGATGGCAATGATTGATTTTAAAAGCGAGCTTAAAAAATTTAAACCCGTTTTGGAAGTAGATAATATTGAAGAAGATGTTGTAGATTGCGATGCTAAGGATGTTATGGAGCTATTGCAATACCTTTTTGCGCAGAAAAATGAAACGAGGGCAAATTAAATGATACATATAGATTGCCCAAAATGTGGAATTAAGATAGAAGGCAAGGTTTGTGCGGGCTGTGGAGTCGATTTTGTTTTGCATAATTTAGCACAAGATATGTCTAACAAATATTACAATGCAGGGTTAAAAAAAGCAGAGGAAAACGATATTTCTGCCGCAATTAGGCTTCTTGATACTGCTCTTAAAATAAACAAAAGAAACATAGCCGCACGCAATCTTTTGGGGCTTTGTTTCTATGCAAAAGGACATATTGGCGAAGCATTGCGTGAATGGGTTGTTAGTAGTAATTATAATAAAACAGATAACCCAGCAAAGAAATATTTGGATGGCTTTAAAAACAATTTAACAGCTTTGGAAAAATACTCGGAAGCTATGATTAAATATAATGAAGCATTGGTTTATATGGAGCAATTTAGTGAAGATTTGGCAGTGATACGATTAAAGCGGGCTATTGAAGTGTTGCCCAATTTTGTTGATGCTATGAATTTGCTTGCACTATTTTACATTAAAGCTGATGATAAAACCCGTGCCGCAGGGTTGGTTGAAAAAGTGCTTGCAATCGACAAGGGCAATGATTTTGCAAATCGTTATTATTTTGATATTTTCCAGAAAAAATATGGCGAAAAAGTCGCGGGAACAAGTATTGCACGTCCGCAAAGCCGCACAAATGCAAACCAACCAAAACAAACGGAAGCAAAAACCCAACCAACATCAAACCCATTTTCGGCACGCACTCAAAAGGTTTTTACCAAATCATCCCCATTATCTGGCATAATTTCTGCTGTTGCTTCTATGGGTGCTATGTTTTTGTTTATGTATTTCCTTATTTTTCCGGGTATGTTGTCGGATAGGGATAATACTATAAGAGAAATGAATACAAACATCCAAAACATAGCTACATCCCATCAAAATGCCATTGCGGATTTGCAGGCGGAAATAAATGAGTTTGACAACGAGATTACACGGTTAAACGATAACATCGCACAATTAGAGCTTGAGAAGGACGCAATGCAACAATCTATGTGGGTTTACGATGCCCAAAGATTGTTAAATGGCAATATGCCGTTGGATGCTTTGGAGATTTTGTCGGATGTTCAGGTTTTAAATCTTCCTGAAAATGTTCGGGAAATTTATGCTGAAGTTCGCCGTGTTGCAACACCTTTGGTAGAGCAACAATATTTTGCCGCAGGTACAGCATTATTTAACGCAGGCAATTTTGCCGAAGCCCGCATTAATTTAGAACGTGCGGCAATCCACACATTGTCAGGTTCTGACATAGGCGGCGATATTCTTTATTGGCTTGGACGCATAGCGGAAATTGACGGCGACATACCGCTTGCACGAATTTATTACCAAAATGCGTTAGAAAACCACCCGACATTTAACAGAAGATGGGCGGCAACGGCTCGCCTTAATGCAATTTCGTAGAAAGTTAAAAAAATTTCAGACAAATAAACAAAACCTCACGTATATATATTCAAACAGAATAAAACTGGAGGTAATGAAATGAACAAATCAATATTTGGACTTAACGAAAATTTGGCGGCGGCACTTGCTTATTTATTTGCTTTTGTCAGCGGTATTGTTGTCTTAATTATGGAGCGTGAAAACAAGTTTGTGCGTTTTGCCGCTTTGCAGTCCACGGTGTTTTTCTTGGTTGGCTTTTTTGTGCTTGCCATCCTCTCTTTCTTGTCAAACATTTGGTTGCTTGGCATACCATTTGCCATTGCTGGATGGGTGCTAGGTACTGGAATGTGGATTGTTTGGGCATACCTTGTAATTAAAGCGTTTTTGGGTCAAACAGTAAAAATTCCGATAATTGGTGATGTTTGCTGGGACCAAGTAAACAAATAAAAATTTCACAAACTTACACCCCTTACCCCTTTTGCACAAGCAAAAGGGGTTGACTTTTTTTAAATGCTATGATATATTAATTTTGGGAGAATTTTATAGCATAAGGAGGAGTTTTTTGTGTTAGAAGATAAACAACATAAAAATATTCTGATTGACGAAAGTCAACAAGACAAAAATCGTATAGGCTACATTCGTATAAGCTCTGCAGAAAAAAACGAGCAAAAGCACATAGAAGCATTTTCTCATCTTGGGCTTTACAAAATTTATATCGAGCGTGTTTCAATAAAAGACCCGACACGTCCAATTTTACAACAAATGCTGGATGAAGTTAAAAAGGGTTGTACTGTTTATATCGGAAGTTTTGCACGTTTGGCACGCTCTATAAAAGATTTTCTTAATATTGTAAATGAAATAACACAAAGAGATTCGCATTTAATCAGTTTAAAAGAATCTTTTGACACAATGACAGACCGAGGTAGATTGATAATAGAAATTTCGGAGTACATACACGAGTTTGAACGTGAAAATATGCTTCAACGCCAGCGTGAAGGCATACAATTGGCAAAATCGCAAGGCAAATTTAAGGGACGTAAAGAAATTCCGCGTCCACAAAATTGGGACGAGATTTATAATCTTTACAGAACCCGTAAAATGACAGGCACGCAAGCTATGATACAGCTAGGATTAAAACGAAATACTTTTTATAAATTTGTTAAAAAAGAACGTGAAAATGAATGATTTATATTATAAATACTAAAGCAAGAACCCTTTTAAGGGTTCTTTTTATTATCGTCTTTTATTTGTATAAATTAACATTTGACACAGGGGTTTGGATGTGTTACAATGGTAACGGATAGGTCTATTTTGTTTTATGAAAGGAGGGTTTTGTGTTGCTTACCAATTTATTTTATTATGGTCATTATCGTGATTTTGTACAGCGGACCAGTTCTGGCAATAATAACAATTTTAATCGTGCCTTGCTTGATAGGGGGCAAATTATTTCTGCCCATCGTGCCGAAGGTACGGCTTCGGTACAGCTAAACAAAACCTTCGACAAGCGCATATTGCACTTTGTTAAAGCATTGGGCGAAAATGTGCTAACATTAAAGGATTCTGCCCGTATGTTTTCAAACGACATTAAAAGTTTGGAAATTACGCAAGGCATAGGTGGCTTAAACAACCAAATGCAATGGATAGAGGAAGATTTGCGTAATTTTGCAATGAGCTATAATAACCTTAATTACATATCCCAGGTAACGGGGCATAGTAGTAATCTATCGCATTTTACTCATAGCATACGTAATATTACACAAGGCAATGAAAATCTGTTGTCGCATTTAGGCATTATTATCGCCGACCAAGGTGGTTTGTCTTATCACGGTATGGGTAGCACCGCTTCAAAAGAAATAACCCAACAAGCGGCAATGGCTTTAAAATCTGCATACGATGCCGCTAGAGATTTTTTGGTACATCCAATGTCCCATCATATGGAATTTAAAAGCCTTAATTATTACTATAATTATACAATTGGCAACACACCAAATGATACCTTTAGATTGTTAGAAAGTGGTATTTTAATAGACATAGCAATATAATTTAAGGCGGCTAATAGCCGCCTGTTTTGTACATATTAATATTTTGGAGGTTTGCAAAATGGAGCATTTAAAAATATACCAACAATGGCTTACCAACCCAGCATTAGGCGAAAAATCACGTACAGAGCTTTTGTCAATAGCTGATAATGATACCGAGATAGCCGAGCGTTTTCATAAAGATTTAGAATTTGGCACGGGTGGCTTGCGTGGCATAATTGGTATTGGAACAAATCGTATGAACATTTACACTGTACGCCGTGCGTCGCAGGGTTTGGCGGATTATATTATTGCCGTAGCACCCAATGAAAAAGAGCGTGGCGTTGCTGTTTCTCACGACAACCGTCATTTTTCAAAAGAATTTGCGCTGGAGGTTGCGCTAATTATGGCACAAAACGGCATAAAAGCCTATCTTTTTGAGGATTTGCGCCCAACGCCGCAGTTGTCTTTTGCTATTCGTGAATTAGGTTGTATTGCAGGCGCTATGGTAACGGCAAGCCATAACCCGCCAGATTATAATGGTTATAAGGCATATTGGCAAGACGGCGGTCAATTGGTTTTTCCGCAAGATGAAGAAGTTATTGAGTATGTTAATGCGATAAACGACCCTGCTTCTTTACGGGTTATGGATAAAGAAGCCGCAATACAAGCGGGTTTGTTGGAATATTTGGGTAAGGATATGGATGATAAATTTTTGGCAGCTGTTGGCGCATTGTCGTTAAACCCAGAAATTATTGCAAAAATGGCGGCTGATTTTAAGATAGTATATACGCCATTGCACGGTACGGGCAAAATGCCTGTACAGCGTGCGTTGCAAAATGCAGGCTTTAAAAATGTGTATATAGAGCCTAGTCAAGCCGAACCTGACCCAAATTTTACCACAGTAAAATCACCTAACCCCGAAGACCCTACTGCTTTTGAGTATGCTTTAAAGTTGGCAAAAGAAAAAAATGCCGATATAATAATAGCCAATGACCCAGACGCTGACCGCGTTGGTTGTATGGTTAAAAATGCCAATGATGAATATGAACTTATAAGCGGCAACGCAACAGGTGTAATTTTAGCAGAATATTTGCTTTCGCAAATGAGCAAAAAGGGTATTTTGCCACAGAACGCAGGCATCATATCTACAATAGTTTCTACACGATTAACACAAAAAATTGCAGACCATTATGGCGTGTCTTATGCCGAAACTTTTACAGGGTTTAAGCATATAGCCAAGCAGATTTTGACGTGGGAGCAAGCAAGTTCTGTTAAATTTATATTTGGCTTTGAGGAATCTTTTGGATATTTAACAGGAGATAACGCAAGGGATAAAGACGCTATTGGTGCGGCTTTATTGTTGTGCGAAGCTGCCGCTTTTTATAAGGTGCAAGGCAAAACCCTATTTGATGCTCTTGAAGATATTCATATACGTCAAGGCTATCACGCCGAATATACCCGTTCTATTACTTTGCCAGGCATAGAAGGTGCGGCAAAAATCAAGCAAATTATTGCAGATTTGCGCAACAATCCACCAAAAGCCCTAGCAGGTACAGAAATTATTGAAATTAGGGATTATATCGCAAATGCACCGTCATATGATATGCTATACTATATTTTGTCTGACCAATCTTGGTTTTGCGTGCGCCCATCAGGCACAGAGCCTAAGGTAAAAATATACTTAGGTGCAAATGATACCACTGCCGAGGCCGCCCAAAATCGCTTAAACACAATATCTGCTGCCGTTTTTGATTTTATGAAAATATAGCTTGACATAGGGCGTACCCCGTAGGTTAAAATCGTCTTTGGATATGGTTTATATGAAATACAAAACAAGCGAAGCAGACGTTAAGTTAGGTTTAACCAAGGACGCATTGCATTATTATGAAATTTAGTAAATTGTTAATTCTTTCATTAAAAATCAATGTTCAAATAATCTCTCGGATTTTTGAAAAATATGCTTGACATTTGCGCAAGCATAGTCTATAATAAATTTTGCGGTGTCGCCCGAATGGCGGAACCGGTAGACGCACAGGACTTAAAATCCTGCGACCTCAACAGTCGTGCCAGTTCGAGTCTGGCTTCGGGCATTGTGAAACCCCTGTAAATCAACATTTACAGGGGTTTGTTATTTACTGCGGTAAAAAGTCCTGCGGGTATCACTGCGGTAATTATGGGGTAATAAAATATGCCGTAACAAAAATTACCGCATTAACTAATTTAATAAATCAACTGTTTCTTGCTTCATATTGGGCATTGCGTGGCTGTAGATGTCAAGAGTAATTTGCACTGATGCATGTCCCAAAATTTCACTCACAACCTTAATATTTGCGCCTTTTTCAAGCAATCTTGTTGCGAAGGTGTGTCGTAAAGAATGTACATTTATTTCGTTTGATAATTCGGCTTTATCCAAAGCACGCTTAAATGCTTTTAACACTTCACGAGATGCAGTTATTGCATTACTTCGTGAAGAAAAAACAAATATACCGCCTTTTTTCTTTTGCTCTAAAAGTATATTCCTGACCGCATTATTTATAGGTACTTGTCGTGTACCTTTGGACGTTTTAGGTTCTGAAATTATAATCTTTGTTTTGGTCGTTGCGCCCTCATCACGATTTCTAACTCTTGTTGAGGTCTTGTCTACAGAAATGAAACCACTATTAAAATCTATATCACTCCATACCAAAGCAGATATTTCACCAATGCGCATACCTGTATTAAGAGCAAACACAAACATATTTCCAAATGTGCTTTCGGGTATGTTGCGTAAAAATATTTCTTGTTCTTCAACCGTCATTGCACGATTGACTTTCGGTTTGACTTTGGGAACAACTAGCGCATCGCAAGGGTTTCTGTATAATATTTCATTCTTGATTGCTTGTTTGAAACTTTGGCTAAGAACAATATGAACACCTTTTATTGTGCTTGTCGAAAAATTCGCTTTGTACATATCGTTGTAAATTGACTGTATCATCTCGGGGCGTAGCTTCGTTAGCTTGATATGTCCTATTTTATCTCTTGCGTGCTTGTTAAAAGACATTTCGTATTTGTCATATGTAGATGATTTTAATTCTATCGCCTTATAATTCTCTAACCAAAAGTCCACCCACTCCGCTACAGTGTAATCACTGCTGACTGTAGCAATATTGCGCCGCAGTTTGTATTTCTCATTTTCCATCTTCTCAAGCAGTTTCTCTCTGTCCATAGACGAGAAACTTTTTTTATTGCGCTTGCCGCTTGCATCATACCCCAAAGTTATCTCGCCACGCCAAAGCCCCTTTTTGTCTTGCCATATAGTACCTTCGCCGTGTGTTCGTTTTGGCATTTTATCACCTCTTTATTTCTTTATCTTGAATAGGCTCTGTATGCGCACAATCTGGGCTTCTCGGACAACCTAGATATGGTGTGCGAGTAGATTTATTGAATTTCTTTGTGAGAACGTGATTGCATTGCGGGCAATAACCCATATGTTCACTCATTTTGTGATATGCAACATCTGCAATAATATCCACATCCAACAAGGCGAATAAGCTAAATAACTTGCTTCTATCAATCAATTCAATTTTTGGCTGTGCAGACGCCGCCGCCATTTTTGCATTTGGAGTAAAAAACGAGGTAGTGATAACACACCCTTGCAATTTTGGTTTATCCATCAACGAAATTGCACCAATGAAACTTCTTATGCGGTCTTCGTCCACAAGCTCACTATATTCTAATCTCCACGCTTTGGCTTGTATTGCTGTTGAAACATCATCTTTTGTAATTATCAAATCCACACCTCTGTCGCCAAGACCAGGTTGCAATCTTGATTTTGGTATAACGCTATATCCAAGATATGTAAACAACTTTTCAAGCAATGCCTCAAACTCTGCGCCGTTCATATCGTCCATTCTTCGCAATTGTTGTGAGAGATATTGCAATTCTAGCCCATCCATAACGGTCTTTTTGCTTGGTAATATCGTCTTCTTGCGTTTGAACATATTATTTTCTCCTTTGTAATTTTGTGATTATGCTTTTGATGGCGTCAGCTCCGAGGATAATTCCAAGTCCTTCAATGAGTTTTCGTTTGAGTTCAAAGCGGCAAATGACGCTTCGCCCAAAATGGCTTTTTTGCCTTCATCGGATGACTTCCTGTAGTTATCTACCAATAACTTTTCGGCAATACTTAGTTTCTCTTGTTGTTCTTTTTCACTTGGTAAATTATCGTCGGTACTTTGAATATCGGTCAATCCTAAAAGATAATCGGCTGTAACACCGTAGAAATTTGCAAGACGGATTATGCTCTCTGTATTTGGCTCTGCAACACCCTTCTCCCATTTTGCAATCGTTTGCTGGGTGAAGTTTAATTTGCCGCCAAGTTCAGCTTGTGACAGACCTTTAGATTTTCTCAACTCGTAAATTCGCTGACTTAGCATTTTCACCGCCCCTTTACTCGCATTATACCACTAAAAGTTGTTGAAAAAAATATTTACGCTTTTTTTTCGTAAAAATGCTTGACAACAACCCAAGGTTGTGATATTGTGATGTAAATACACAACCTAAGGTTGTAGTGAGGTGATACGTTGAGAAGAGAATGGTTAGGAAAATTGCGAGAGAAGAAAGGTATCTCGCAAGCTGCACTTGCAAGCATAGCGGGTATTACACAACAACAGTACAGCAATATCGAAAAAGGGTGTAAAAATCCATCTCCAAAAACTGCACAAAAAATAGCCGAAACTCTCGGTTTCGACTGGAAACTATTTTTTGAGGACGACAAGTCCGAAGTGCTGGCGGGGAAGTAGTACAAAAAACAAAAAGCCCCGACAGGGGGCAAAATAGGATTACCAAAAAATTTTAAGTAATTAAGTATATCACATCCAAAATATTTTTGCAACCATAAATTCAACAATCGGGGGGATATTCGATGCCACGAAAAGCAGAAATTGATATAAAAGATTTTGCAAAGCAAATAACAACACAAAACCAAATTCCGATTTTAGACGGAAGTTATAAATATCTAACACCAAAAGAATATGCCGCTTTTATAGGCAAACATCAAGTAACTATTTTGAACTGGCTCGCTGATGGGCGCATTGAAGGGGCGGTTAAAGTTGGACGTAATTGGAAAATCCCAATCAAATCAATATAAAAATTTTCTTTTCACCCAGTGAAGAAAGGAGTATCACGAATGAGCGAAAACACCAATAGCACTAACAATAATACTACCAACACCCCCACCCAACCCAAAACCACCAACACCTACCACGAAAACAATTTCAAAATCGACGTAACCCTTGCCCCTATCGAAAACCCCAAGGGCAACCTTATGTCTTATGCCAACATAACCATTAATGACATATTCGCAATAAACAATGTACGGGTTATGCAAAGACAAAGCGACAATGTATTATTTGTCGCAATGCCACAGGAAAAAGGCAGAGATGACAAGTATTACGATATTGCTTTTCCCGCTACGGCAGAGCTACGCAATATTACTAACAAAGCTGTTTTGGATACATATGCAATGCATAAAGGGCTTAATGAGCAACGGCATACCCAAGAATTAAATCAAACTTCACACCCGCCAATCGAGCATAATCAGCCTAATTCTTCACCTAGTGAAAAAGAAGTTATTGACAACGCCGACAACGTCATATCACAACCCGCCGAGTCCAAAACCTCGTCTGAACCAAAGCCATCAGACCCAACGCCCAAAAAAGAATGGACAGGTGTTAGCGATGACCGTGTTGTTGAAGCTCGCAAAATCGACATTCTCGACTACCTACACCAAAACGAACCATACAACATCGTACAACATTCAGCCGACACCTACAAACTAAAAGACCACGACAGTCTTAAAATCTACCCATCTAACACAGGCGGCTATGCGTGGAAACAACACTCTAACGACAAAGGCGGCAAATCTGCGCTTGATTTTATGACGGGTGTACGAGGTATTGCTTTTGTGGATGCTGTTAAGCAATTAACGCCGTTTTATCAAGAGCAGTCCAAAGATAAGGCGCAAAATACCCAACACAACGAAATAGACACAAGATTTGATTTAGCTGTCGATATAGTTCAAATGGAAAGACGTTTGCAAAAGATTGAAGGTATGGATGAAAAACATCTAACACCATTTTCGGAAGCAAATAAATTTGCCGAGTGGGATAAAAGCAAATTAGAACAGTATCACAAAGAACTGACAGCAGATTTTAACGCTGTAATGAAAATGAACCCCGATAAATTGAAGCAACACATTAACACACTTAACGAAAGCACCAAAGATGCACCATTACAACAATCTCGACCCTCCCCCATCCAACTCCCACCCTCCCACTGGTCAAACGCCGAGGTAGTCGAATACCTATCAGAAACAAGAGCAATAGACCCCGAAATTATAAATCACTGCATTGATAAAGGAGCAATCTACCAAAGCGAACACCACAAAAATGTTGTGTTCGTCGGTCGTGTAAATAGCAGGGACAACACAAGTGAAATAAAATACGCAAGCATAAAAGGCACAACCCCAAACCCAACCACAGGCAAAGTATTCCAGCAAGAAGCCACAGGAAGCAAAAAGGATTATCCTTTTGCTATACCTATTAAAGAACAATACAGAGATGTCGCAAAAACAATCTTTGTTTCAGAAAGTGCAATTGATACACTATCAAAAGCAACATTGGACAAGCAACACCCCGATAAAGGACATCTTTGGAACGCTGTACATAGAATATCGCTTGCTGGTGTTTCTGCCAAGGGATTAATAACATATCTTGAACAACATCCAAGTATAAACAAGATTGTATTAAACCTAGACAACGACAAAGCAGGATTGGATGCCGCATTACGTATTACAAACCAACTACACAACCAATATCCCAACAAATACGATATTGACTACAAACCACCACAATCCGACCCAAAGGGTAGAGCAGTTAAAGATTTTAATGATGTGGTTGTTCATCAAAGAAACGATAGACGAGAAGCAAGAGCAAAGGCAGAAAAGACCGCTAGGGGTAATGATGCAAAAGGTGCCGATGCGCCGTCAAGTCCTAATGTGGGACAAGATATGCCTGATATGCCTATGGGTGGGGATGGTCGGTGATGAAAAAAGCCCCAAAAGGGGCTAATTGCTAAATTAAAACTTATAATTAACTCTAGCTTCCTTAAGTATTTCATTAGCAGAGTGGCGGGACTTTATCTTGCCATCAACCGAAACGCTAACTTTTGTTATATCGCTATACCAAATTTCGTGGTCGCCTTTACCTTGACGAGAAAATTTGTAACCGTGTTCTTTTAGCACTTTACGAACTTTGCGTTCATATTCAGCCACCTACAACCAACCTCTCTTGATGAGCGAGTACAAAATCAAACTCCGCATCACCTTTATAACCGTGGTTTAGCTCTAGCATTTCGGGAGCCGCAAGACGAACACGATACATCAATACATCAAGTGAGCCGTCCTCTAAAACAAGACCAACAAAATCATCACTTGTTGCCATCCAAACATAAGCCTCATCATCCCACGCAAATTTTATTGTAAATTTCGCCATACAATCACCTCTAAAATATTGTATCACAACAAAACCAATTTATCAATCAAAAAATGCAAAGGAGAAGGAACAATGACAAATATTAACCCCTGCAAAATAATAACAATAGCCAACCAAAAAGGCGGCGTTGGCAAAACAACCACGGCTTGCAATCTAGGACACGCTATATCCAGTATGGGTAAGAATGTATTGTTAGTGGACTTTGACCCACAAGCTAATCTATCTATGAGTGCTGGAATAGAAAACCCTAACGGAGTAGAAATGTCTATGCCGCATTTGCTGGATTTATTTTTTAATGATAAAGAGATACCTCAAATGGGATTTTGTTCTTATGAAGCAAACTTTAACGAGAGCAATCACTCCGAAAGAGAGAAAGCATTTCCACAATCCAATAATTTTGGTTGGATTGATATAATTTCTAGCAATATAAAACTTGCTCAATCAGAAATAAACCTTAGAGATGAAATAGGCGGAGAGTTTGTTTTGAAAAATCTTTTAGATGCTTTGCACACACGTACCATCTATGACTATGTAATTATAGACACTACCCCAACCCTAGGACTTCTAACCATTAACGCATTAGTAGCTTGTGATGAAGTCATTATACCTGTCAGTCCTCAATTATGGTCTGCTGTTGGATTAACTGATTTATTGCTTACAGTATCAAAAGTCAAGCGCAAGTTAAACCCCAATATCACAATAGGCGGTATTCTCTTAACCCTCTATGAAAAACGCAACACCCTATCCAAAGAAGCCCGCAAACTTATAACTGATAGCTATGGTGAACATCTTCGCATATTTGATAGTTTCATCCCTCACACTGTAAAGGTTGGCGAAGCTAATTATAGCAGTCAAAGTATTTTTGATTACTATCCAAAGAGTTCAGCGGCAACGGCTTATATGGAGTTTGCGAGGGAGGTTATAGCTAATGGCTAAAACCCTAACCAAACCCAACATCACAAAACCAAATATCATTGCAGATTTGTTTGGTGTTGATACCACAGGCATTACATCAATTACATCAAATACAAACAGCTCGGATAATAACAGTAGCACAAACAAGATTATCGAAATCGACATTAGCAACCTCATAGAATTTCACAACCACCCCTTCCGTGTAAACGATGACGAAGCAATGGAAGATTTGGTTGCAAGTGTTGCGGCAAATGGCGTGTTGCTTCCTGTATTGGTTCGTCCTGCTCCAACATCATCACAAGAGCAAACACAACCACAGGAGCAACCACAGGAACAAGAGCAATCTTTTTCTTCACCTAGTGAAAAAGAAAGCCTTGAAAAAAGAAACGAATTACCAAAATATGAACTACTAGCAGGACACCGCCGCACCAAAGCGGCAAGTCTTGTAGGACTAACCAAAGTCCCAGCGATTATCCTAAACAACCTATCAGACGAGGACGCAATGGCTTATGTAATTGAAACAAACCTAATGCAACGCTCATTCTCCGATATGCGACACAGCGAAAAGGCGGCTGTTATTGCATTACACCATAGTAAGATGTTTTCGCAGGGCAAGAGAAATGACATATTAGAGCAATTAGCAATTTTAGATGGTAGCGACACCTCTCGCCATAGTGGCGAAAAGATTGTTGATGTAGAAGATGGCACTATTCGCCACAATGGCGAAAGGATTAGTGGTAGCGAAAAATACCGTTCGGATGAACTCGTTGGTGAAATGTACAGCCTATCACCCCGCACAGTATCAAGGTATTTACGCATTGCACAGCTAAATCAAACGCTTAAAGAACTGCTTGACAAAGGCAGACTAGATTTTCTGCCAGCTGTAACATTATCTTTTTTAACCAAAGACGAGCAAGAAATGGTCTCTCATTACCTCACCACAACAGATACCACAACAGACTATACAATCAACACAAAAAAGGCGGATGCTTTACGTGAACTTTCCAAAACAGGCGAACTAACACCAAAGTCTGCAATTTTAATACTGCAAGGACAATTGAAAGGACAGGCAGAGCAAAAAGAACAAACAGAACAAAAAGAGCAAGAAGAACAAAAAGAGCAAAAACAACCTTCATCCCACAAGGTAAAGATAAGCCCTGCAACCTACAACACCTACTTTACACCCGAGCAATCACCAAAAGAGGTTGAAGGGATTGTTGAGAGGGCTTTGGGGATGTGGTTTGCAAGTCAAATAATGAGTTAAATAATAATTGAAAGGCGATGATTTTATGCAAGCATTACTATTTATAGCTTTACTATTCTCTATTCAAGCATTGGCGTTTGGCTTTATTATAATTGTAGCCCTAATAGATGCGAAAAAACGAGGTGGCTTGTTTAGTGAAAAAGGTGCGAAAATAATTGTAGTAACCTATGTTATTACTGCATTTATAACTGGGTTTGCTTATTTAGTAATAGATTTTCCACCATTCTCTAGCCAATGTGAAGTGATTGAGGGGGTTATGTGTGTATGTGAGGTGGTAGAGCGACTAAAAAACCTAAGAAAAAACTGATGCGTGAAATAATAATGAACATAGTTATCTTTGCAGTGTTTGGTCTTTTAAGTGTTTACTTAAATACTACTTTTAATTTAATGGCAATTGACAACGTCATACTAGCCGTCATTGTCGGCACAACTGCCGTGTTGCTCTATATTTTTACCAAAGACAAGCGCAAATATCGCAAAGGAATAGAACACGGCTCTGCTCGTTGGGGTGCAAGAGAAGATATATTTCCATTTATGGATTTCTACAGTCCGCAAACTCCAAAGAATACATCAAATACAAAATCATCATTAAGTACAAAACCCACCAAGCCGCCAAAAGTTATCATACCAAACAAAATCGCAAAATCAAATATCATACTAACCGCCACAGAAGGGTTGACAATGACAAGCCGTCCCAAACTACCAAAACACGGACGTAATAAAAATGTTCTAGTCTTTGGTGGTTCAGGTAGTGGTAAAACAAGGTTTTTTGGTATGCCTAACATTATGCAAATGCACAGCTCCTATGTGATAACCGACCCTAAGGGCGAACTCTATCTTTTTCTAAGTAAATTATTAAAAAGATTTGGCTATGATGTACGTGTTCTCAACCTTAAAGAATTTGATAAGTCGATGGGTTATAACCCTTTTGATTACATAAACAAAGAAGACGATATTCTAAAGGTTGTTAATGTTATTCAAAACAGCACTACCGAAAATACAAAATCAAGCGCAGACGGCGACTTTTGGACGAAAAGCGAAAAGCTACTGTATATGGCTTTGATAGGCTATATCAAATTTCACGTCAAAGATAAAACCCTACACAATATGAACACCTTAGTAGATATGGTTACAAAAATGGAAGTTCGAGAAAACGACGAAACATTCAAAAGTCAAATAGACAAAGACTTTGAAAGAATAGCCGAAATGCACCCTAATGATTTTGCTGTTAGGCAATATCGCAAATTCAAGCAAGGGGCAGGAAAAACACTAAAATCAATTATAATTTCCTGCGGCGTTCGTCTTTCTGTTTTTGATATTGCCGCAGTACGTAGGGTTATGGAACAAGACCAAATGAAACTAGAAACCATAGGCGATAGAAAGACTGCATTATTCATTATAACGGACGACTCAGACACTACATATAACTTTATCGCCGCTATGCTTTATACTCAAATGTTTAATGTGCTAATTAACCGTGCGGAAACAAAGTATGCCTCAAATGGTAATCGCCTACCTATTCACGTTAGATGTATTTTAGATGAGTTTGCAAACCTCGGTAAACTCCCTAACTTCCAACGACTTATATCAACAATACGAAGCCGTGAAATATCTGCTTGTATAATAGTGCAATCATTAAGTCAGATAAAAGAAATTTACAAAGATAGTATGAACACCATCATAAGCAACTGCGACAGCAAGCTATTTCTTGGTGGTGATGATGAGGAAACCCTAAAATATCTAACTCGTGTCATCGGCAAAGAAACCATTGATACAATGGATAATTCCGAAACCAAAGGTAAAAGCGGTTCTTTTAGCAAACAGTACAAAAAACAGGGTCGTGAATTAATGACAACGGATGAGCTGGCAAGGCTTGATGGTGGTAAGTGTGTTTATATCTTGCGTGGTGTTCCGCCGTTTTTGTCGGAGAAGTACGACATCGAAGCTCATCCAGTCTATCCATTTATGCAGAAATTGAATAAGATTGCAATACAAAACCCAATGCAACAAGCAAATCCTAACCGACGACCACATCAACCACCACAACACCCTAATAAACTTCTATCTTCACAAAGTATAAAGCAATCTCACAATCTAAACACACGAAACAAAAACATACATAATCCAACCCGTGTGAACAAAAAAATCAAAGGAGGAAACCAATTATGAGTTTTCTAACAAATCTATTAAACAATCCAATAGTGGCAGGTATGACACTAAACCCCGACCTCGGAAGCGAGATATGGGAGCAAGTAGTTACAATCCTGCAAGTTATCGTCATTGGCGGCGGTGCAGTTTTAGCTATATTTGGCGTAATAAAGCTATTTGACGGTCAAGGCGACGGTGATGGTAGTAAGGTATCGCAGGGTAGATGGCAGATTATCGGCGGTGCTGGAATTATTGCTGTAGGCTTTTTGGTCATCCCTATGTTGGAGAATATTTTTTAACAAATTACCAAATAAACAAAAGAATTTCAAGAAAGGCAAGAAATGTTCTTAGGAGGAAACGCCTATGCAATTTATATTTCAATATCTGCCACGATTGCTTGACAACTCACCTGTGTTGTTTGTATTCCAATGGATAATAAATCAGCTAGACACCTTTGTTACAAGATGGCTTGCGGATATGTTGGTGGAGGGGATTATCAGTAATATTGAAGGGGCTTTTATGGAATGGGACACTGGCATTGATACCGTATCGGGTGGACTTGCTTTAACTCCCGAAAATTTCTTTGGTGGCAATTTTCTAAACATAATTCAAGGGCTATCTGATAATGTAGTTTTGCCAATTGCCGTTACCATTTTTGGAATAATCGTAGTATATGAATTGATGGCTATGCTTGCAGAGGGTAATAATTTCAGCGATTTTAATTATACCCATTTTGTGAAATGGCTTGTGAAAATTGTTATAGGCGTGTTTCTCCTTACTAACGTTTTTCCGATTATTAATTGGATTTATAGTGTCGGTGCGAACGCAGTTATAGCTACATCGAATGTATTAAATGTTGACCTGTTTGATATGAACCAACTCCTTGACGCTGTTGAAGAATCCCTTTGGGATGATTATGGTGTAGTAGACTTGGTATATACGTGGTTGGTCAGCTTTTTGCTGAGGTTTTTTATGATAATAAGTCAAGTAGCTATTGGCATTATTGTTTATTACAGAATGTTTTTGATTTTACTCAAAATATCAATTGCTGCTATTCCGTTTGCAACTTTAATAAATAAGGAATGGGGCAGTGTAGGCAATAACTACATTAAGCTAATTGTAGCTTCAGCCTTTCAAGGTTTTTTGATGATGGTGGTCTTAGGAATGTATGGCGGAGTTATGGCAGGTATGCTTTTATTCTTCCCTCCCACTGCAGAAGCGATAAATACGGGTATTTTTCCTACTCCCGACGCAATCTTAATGGCTATGTTTATGATACTGGCTTTGTCCGTTATGCTAATAATCCTACTATTAAAAACCCAGCAAATCTCAAAAAGCATCTTCGGTGCGCATTAGCAATAAAAAGCAATCAAATATGGAAGGGGTATTTTATGAAATCTATATCGAAGAAGGGAGCAACTGGGTAGATGAACAACCTAAACCAACCAAACCAAGAACTATCCGTTAAAATCCCAAAAGACCTAGAAAAAATGAGGGTCAAGGTAGGTGCATTTACCAAAAGACAATGGGCATACCTTGTCATAGCGGGCGTTTTAGGCTTTATAGCATATCACGCCACGGTAAGTCTATTAGGCACAACAGGGTCGGTATGGATAACAATGTTGGTCATTGTACCTTTTGCCATAATAGCCTTTAAACACAAAGACGGTATGTCAATGGAGCAAATATTATTGCTAAGAATACGTTACATATTATTTCCGTCAAATCGCAAATACAAAGGTCGCTTCTTGGGTTCTATAAAAGAACAACAAAAGGGGGTATCACATAATGGTGCAAGCATCTCAAAAACAACAAGCGGCGCATAGGTTGCCGCAAAAACACAACCCTGCTCCAAAATCTATATTAATCCAATCCCGAGAGTGGGCATACAAACGCATCTTTGGTCAAGCTATAGCACCGACCACTATACAGGACACTATTCCTTATATAGCAATGTATGAAGATGGTGTATGCTACGTATCAGATGGGTACTACACAAAGACAATCGCAATTACAGACACTAGCTTTCAGTTACTAGATGAAAAAGGCAAGCAAGGTTTTTTCGACAAATGGTGTGGGTTGTTTAGTTTCCTACGTGAGCCTGTTACGCTACAGCTTACATATATGAACACGGCTACAGACACAAGGGATATAGAAAATATGCTTAGTCCTCATCAATCGCAAGCACAGGATGACTTTACGCATATACGAAAAGAGTTTTACGAGATGTTAAAACAAAAGCTAGTAGCGGCAAAGAAGGGTCTAATGCGCCGCAGATATGCGACAATCGGCGTGTATGTTAAGAATATAGATGAAGCTCGCAGTAGGCTTTTGGGCGTGGAGAGGGAAACTATTAAGATACTCAACAGCATAGGTGCATTGGCTTTTCCTTTGGATGGTAAAGAGCGACTTGCATTATTACACAAACAAATGCATCCAAACCCGAAACATAAATTTTCTATGGGACGGTTTGATGATAAAGACGGCAAGAAGAATAGCGATGATAGAAATATTATAAGTGCTTTCCCTGCTGATATTACCGCAAAAGTTGCAAATGATTTCTCTTTCGCTCCAACAAAAGACTATATTGTGCCACAAGCAATTATTTTTAGCAAAAACCAATTTACATTAAACTATTCCGCCACAGCCAGTACAAAAAATCCAAAAAGAAACGTCCGTCCATCTTTCGCCGCAATGTCGTATCTTGAAATTGATGCCGAAAGACTGCCCGAAAGTTTCTTGACAAAAATGTTAGATACTGAATACCCCATCGCCATCAACATACACATACGCCCAATAGATAAAGCTAAAGCAATAAAATACGCTAAAAATAAACTTGCAGATGTTAATGCGGCGAAAGCAAGTAAGCAGAAAAAAGCCTTTAGGGATAAAGTAGACCCTGATATGTTGCCACCTGACATAAAAATGTTTTCCGATGCGGCGCAAAGTTTGGTGCAAGAGCTACAAGGTGATGAAGAATATTTTGATATGCAGTTTCTCGTAACACACTTTTCAGATAATCCCCAAGACCTAGAAAGTAGGGTACTAGCTACAAAGGGTTTGGCATCACAGTATAGCTGTAACATTAAAAGGCTTGACTATATGCAAGAACAGGGCTTTGCATCCTATCTTGCACTAGGTAAAAATCAAATCCCAAAGCAGATAGTGCGTAAGCTGTACACAACAGCTCTTGCGGCATTGATACCTTTTACCACAGGCGAAATATTCCAAAAAGACCCGCAAGCAATATATTATGGCACAAATTCTATATCGGGTGTTGTAATCCTTGCCAATCGTAAGTTGTTAAAAAATCCAAATAGCGTAGTGCTAGGAATACCAGGTAGCGGCAAATCTTTCTTTGTGAAAAGGGAGTTTATACACGTATTCCTTGTTACCTTAGACACAATATTGATACTAGACCCCGAGGGGGAATATTCGCCATTAGTTAAGGCGTTAGGTGGAGTAGTTATAAAAATATCGACCTCATCTAACAACCACATAAACCCATTAGATATTGTTTGGGACTATGGCACAACCGAAGAACCGCTTGACCCACTAGGGCTAAAATCGGAGTTTGTGATGTCTATGATGGAAACGATAACAACAAGACCTCACGGCTTGTATGATATTGAAAAATCTATAATTGACCGCTGTGTAAGAAAGATTTATGAAAAACATTGCAAAAATGCAATCCCCGAAAATATGCCTATACTTTCGGATTTGTACGATGCACTACAAGCAGACTTCGACCCCAACGACCCAATTAATCCAACCATTAAAAAAATGGCTAGTAATCTTGCGCAAGCATTAGATATGTACGTCAATGGCTCGTATACGATGTTTAATCACCGCACTAACATTGATACAACCAACCGCATTATATGCTTTGATACAAAGTCATTAGGTGGTGGTATGCGACCTCTTGCAATGCTTATCATACAAGACCAAATATGGGGCAGGATTTCATACAATCGCTCTATTGGTAGAGGTACGTGGACTTATATAGATGAATTTCATCTACTACTACAACATCAGCAAACAGCAGAGTATTCTGTAGAGATGTACAAGCGTTTCCGTAAGTGGAGCGGAATACCCACGGTCATTACACAAAACGTAAAAGACTTTTTGCGTTCTTCACAAGCAAAAAACATAATTGATAACTGTGAGTTTGTAGCACTGTTAGACCAGTCCCCCGATGATGGTTTGATACTTATGGAGCGTCTTAAACTATCAGAAAAACAGCTTGCACACGTAACTAATGCAAATGTAGGTGATGCCCTTATCAAGTATGGCAATACCATTATAACGGCAACAGATAGGTTTCCGACCGACACGCAGTTGTATAAGTTGATGACCACCAAACCTAGTGATTTGCACGAAGGCGTAAGATAATTATTCATTATAGATGTGAGAAGGGAGCGTACCGATGACAGCATATCAACGCCTATCATCCAACGACAAGCACATAAAAGACGCACAAGCAAAAATCGAGCGTCTTGAAAAACAGCTTGCCAATGAAAAACAACATTTAACAGACCTTTATGCAAAGCGTGAAACAATTGAAAGCGGCATTATACAAGGCACAATGCGCAAGTATTCTGTTTCTGTTAGTGATGTTGAGAAACTACTGCATAATACTTTTGAGCAAAACAGTACAAAAACAAGCGACAATCCAAAGGAGGATTTGAAAAATGAAGAATAAGCGAAATAATCTGTTATCTAAGGCTTTTATACAAAAATTTCTTGTGGTTGCACTAATGACTTTCATCTTCACGCAGTCAATGGCAATGAATGTTTATGCAAATGGTCAATTGCCGACAAACGGCAATCATCCTCCCATAACCAACACACAACCCCAACCTCAAAACGGCACAAATCAAAACATTACACCTCAAAACGGACGCAACATAATATCAATCACGCCTTTAGCCGAGTTTGCACAACTTGACAATGAGCTTGATGACTTCGATGGGTTTGAAGACATTTACGAGCCATTCCCCGACTTTGATTATCAATCGCCTGTCGATGCGCCGCCTGATTGGTTGATAGAGCTATTCAACCTTGACTGGTGGGACGAGGGAGATTTTAGTGAACCACCGCCAATATTGCGGGAACTACTAGAAACAAATGGTCAAGTAATATTGCCGCCCCCAACAGCATTAACACCAGCTGGCGGCGGTGAGTTAGTAGATAATATTCAAGTAGGGGATATGGAGTTTATAACTATTAACAGCCAAGCAGGCAATGTATTCTTTCTCATTATAGACCGAACACGAGAAGAAGACAATGTTTATTTCTTAGCACCCGTTACAGAACATTATCTTTTTTCATTGGCTAATCAAGCGGGTGAAGATGCGAGCATACAACAGGGAGCGTTGCCAGGTATGATACAAAGTGGTTTTGGCATAGAGCCACAAACCACTGCACCCACAGAAGATTTATCGCAATCACAAAGACGCGCAGGGATTAGTCCATTGGTATTATTAGCTATTTTGGGCATAGCAGGTGCGGTTGGTTTTGTAATATTTAGATTGCGTGCCAAAAAGAGAAATCAAGGACTAGACTACTATATAGACGATACAGCGGAATACATAGACGACCCATACCCACAAGATGAGTTTGAGCCTAGTCCCCCCACAGTTTCACCGAAAGAAAGCATTTCAAAGTTACAACCATTAGAAAGTGCAGATGGTGCTTTTGAAGGTGATGAAGAGGTGACCCTATACGATGTTATCGTTGAAGGTGATATTGTTGAAGAAGATGTCCTTGAAGTTGACGAAGCCTTTGAATCAGATAGTGAAGGGCGAGGTGGTGCTTGATGAGCGAAGCAAAAGAGAAACTTGACCGCTCCTACAGTATTGACTTATATATTTCAAAAGAAGAACTTTCCGCCCTTGAACAACGAATGCAACAGGCAGGGATAAAAAACCGCTCTTACTTTATGCGAGAAATACTTAACAAAGGCTACATATTACAAACTGACACATCTACACTCAACAAAGTTATGTTTCTATTATCTAATATAGCCAACAATATGAACCAAATCGCACGTTATGTCAACGTACATCAGCCAATATACACCAATGATATTGAGCAGATACGACAAGGTTATATGGAGATAGCAAAAGAGATTAGCGCAATATCGGATGTTATCATTAGTCCAAAAATATCTGCTTGTGAGATATGCGGTCATAATTCACTTCTCACATAGTAAGGCATAAAAAACATTATTTATTATCATTGGGAGGTTCGTTATGTTTAAGAACAGTTATACAAGCTGGGGTTCACCCGATGACTGGGAAGCATACGACCTCCCTTTTGATGCCAAAGTTAATAAAATCGATAATGCACCCAAAATTATATATGCACCATATTCATCTGATGACAATGATAATTGGATGGATTGGCTCGCTTATGCGATAAAAGTGTATGGTACAAAATCTTCTGGCAAAGTTGAACTACCACAAATAACAATAATCAAAACCTTAGCAATTGACGAGGAATCAACAAGACCCCCTGCTACAACATTTCTTAACAAAAAATATTCATATGTAAGTTTCGGCAATCCCGAAGATTGGGAAGCGGATGACCGCCTACTTGATGAAGATAAATACATAGATATGTGGGCAAACCGACTTGCTTCTTCCCAAAAAGAATTCGCAACAGTGTCGTCCGACAGAATCGAATTGCCCGCAGTAACAATAAATATATCAATGGTAGCCAAAGAAGAAAATGCGTACGACAATTGGGCAGAATGGCTTACTCCAACTCTAAAAGAGTTTGCGGAAACGCCCTCTTGCAGAATTGAATTGCCATCGTCAATATCCACCACGAGTCCAATGACTGATGAGAAATATTCATATGTAAGTTTCGGCAATCCCGAAGATTGGGAAGTTGACGACCGTGCAATTGATGTTTGGGATTACGCCTTTTGGGATATTGACACGTTAGTCAATGATAAAACCCACAACACAGCACCTAATGACGCAAACGGTGATTGGGATAACTGGTACACGAGCGAAATAGAACATCAAATCTTAATAGAAGACGAAATATTCGCCCAAGCCCTAGCAAGTAATGATTGGGCTGAATACGATAACCTAATCAACCCCACAACAAAAATATACGACTTTACATTCGGTCATAGTATTGCAATGTTAGAAAAGGATTTTGCTAACGCTCCTGACCTTCCCGACCTGTCCGATGATTGGGAAGAAATCTACGCCTATGACATACGCCGCCACTATGAAATAGAGCAATCACAATTACTTTTTGAAAGAAACTTGACATTATATAATATACACCAAGATTACATTAATCATCTTTTTGAACATCCGCCTTATGACGATAGTTTTACTGACGGTCTTGCGGATGGTCTTGATGGCGATTTTGACAGCAGTTTTGGTTTAGGCGGCGACTTTTCCTGTTTTGGGAATTTTGCTAATCAAGCATTAAGCATATTATCACAAAAAAGCATTGTAGACACAGGCAACGAAGAAGAAGATTTTATCCGTAGTGAAATACGGATGACGAAAAAAGGGTATCGCCTTGGTAAAACTGCCTTTCAAAATGTGCGTGACAAGATACGTTCAATTGGTGCAGAAAAATCTGCAACAGCGGGTAAACTCGGCGGTAAGTTGAGTTCATCAAATAACATACGTAAGAGCAATGCACCAGCCATAAATGGAAAGCTAGTTGCGGCAAGCCGTACACGTTCGGGTAATGTTTTAGGTACGGGGACAGGAATAGGCGGCAAACTTGCACTTGCTGGCGGCAAAGGTGGCGTATTAGCAAACAAATCTAAACTTGCAGGGATGCACAAAACGTTACATAAAAGTATGCAATGGCAAAAAATGTTTAGTCCTTCATATTGGCTTACCTTTAATCCCAAAACTTGGGCAAAGCGTATTCCTTTGCTTATATCAAAAGGCATTATAAAGCTGGGCATTAAAGCCGCATCAAATCCTTATGTGCTTGCAACAATGGGCATAATGGCTTTGATAATGGCGGTTGTGGTTGTTGTATCTATTGCGATTTTTATCTTTATTGCCGCCATAGGACAACTAACCGTTTCTTTAGGTTTGAGCTATCTCGCAGAAGAACCTCATTTAAACAACACAACAATCGCCTACACCCAAACCGAAGTCAATATCATAGCAGACCTAATGAGCTTCAACGCAGACGGCTACAACGAAGCAGCATCATTTATAACAGGTGGCGAACAAATACGAATTACCGCAGGATGGGTAACGGGTGGACTTAATGACGCAGGTCATCCACAAACCATTGGTGAAATGAACCCAAATGCTACCAGGTTATTACTTGCACCACTAATAGGCTCAGTAGGACACGACCCTCATATGCTCTTATCGGGCTTCACTGCTTTATATCTTGAAGATATAATTTATCCCGCAATAACAACTGAAATAAATAACCTTATCTCACTGCAATATGAGATATGGTATGAAGAAATAATTGAAACACGTAACCGTATTGTATCAGTTACATTCGGCGAATGGGAAGACCACGGTTGGTATGAAGATTATGGATGGTGGGATGATACCGACCCCGAGGCTCCTGAATGGGTAAATAATTGGGAATGGTACGAAGATTGGGTATGGGTTGAATGGATTGAAGATGTGCTTGTTGTGTATGATTGGATTATATTGCATATTCATCTTGAAGTGAATGCTATGGAGATGATTTTTAGGGAGATGATGAACGAAGACCAAGAGGGACATTTTGATGCTTTGCTGTACCAAGGACACGGTTCAAGGCAGTTTGTGGAATCGCCATTTGACTTTAGATGGAGTTACAATGTTTCCAGTATTTTCGGTTGGCGTATACATCCAATATCAGGCGATGTAACTATGCACAATGGTATTGATATTGCAGTACCCACAGGCACAGAAGTTTTAGCAACACACGATGGAATTATTACCCGTTCAGAATATGAAACAAATGGTTATGGTCATTGGATAGAAATATCGCATACCCTAGACAGTGGATTTTGGTTTGTGCCAAATACCATCTTACGTACAAGGTATGCTCATCTTGACGAAAGACACGTTTCTGTCGGCGATGAGGTGTTGTTGGGCGACATTATCGGATTGGTAGGCAACACAGGTGCATCAACTGGGGCGCATTTGCATTTTGAAGTTATAACGCAAACATTTCTATCAACGACACGGTGGAATCCGCTTATATTTTCTTGGATTGGGAATGAGGTGGAGGTGGATGTTGAATAATGGCAACCACATACATAAAAGGCATAAAAGCATCATCTGGCAAATCTGCCGCCAAAACTTTCAGTGATTGTATAAACTACGGCACAAACCCCGAAAAGACAGACGGCGGCAGATTGGTTTTGGCGTATCATTGCACACCAGACCTAGCGCCTATGCAATTTATACAAAACAAAAGCATATATCACGCTAACGGCGGTCGCATAATGCGAAAAGATAAAGATGTATTGTTATATCATATGCGGCAATCATTTAAGCCAAATGAAATAACTCCCGAAGAAGCTAACCGCATTGGCTATGAATTAGCAATGCGGTTTACTAAGGGCAAGCACGCTTTTGTAGTTAGTACACACATAGACCAAGAACACATACATAACCACATACATTTTTCTGCTGTAGATATAAATGCAGAAAGAAAATTTCACGACTTTTCATTTTCGGCAATGGCTTTACGCAGAGTGAGCGACTTCCTTTGTTTGGAAAATGGATTATCAATTATACGCAATCCAAAACAACGCTCGGAAAGTTTCGAGCATACAAAAGAAATAAGGCAAGAGAAGGAAGAATCACGCATTACCAATCGTGATATATTACGTACTCATATCACCTCAGTAATGAAAACCGAACCAAAAACATTTGAAGAATTTCGCAACGCTCTGGTTAAAGATTTCGGTTGGCAATATAACGAGCGTGGCAAAAATATTTCTTTTACAAACGAAGAATTAAAAGTCAAACAGCCTATTAGGTTGAGAACGGATTCTTTGGGTGAAGGCTTCGACCAAGCCGACATTCGAGCAAAAATCGCTACGCAGGATTTTCCAAAAACTACTGCACCGCAAAATCTGCTTGAACAGTTGGAAGCTATAGTACATAACCAATTGCAGGATGGTTATAAAAATCGTGATGCAATGAGTGCATTGTCCTATCTCAACGATAAAAATATATCTAGCTTTGAAAATTTAGATAAAAGAATTAATTTTGTTTTGCAAAGACAAACTTCGACTGGCAATGCATTACGAGATACTGACAACCGTATTTCACAGATTGACGCTTTATCTTACGAGATAAAAAATTACAATAACGGCTCGAAACTTTACGCTCAATACAACGAACTCGCAAAGAAAAATCCGCAAGCCGCTAAAGAATTTTACGAAGCAAATCGTGCGACACTAATGCTCCATCAAGCCGCAAGAAACTATTTTGAAGCTAATGGTTATGGTAAGTCAAAAGGTAGGCAAGTGCCACACCCTGACACATTAAAATCTGAAAGGGCATCGTTACAAAAAGATAGAAATAAGTTTGCAACTTCATACAAAAATCTTGGAAATCAATATAAGGAATTACAAAAAGCTCGTGATGTTTCGCGCTCACTTTTGCAAGACCGAGGTCGAGATTTGCCACAGCGAAATATAGAAATTGACATCAGCGGACGTTAAAATTTCTTACGCCTTTTCATTCACGAGGTAGAAAGTTTTTGAGGTGGTTTTGATTTGCGATACAGAATTTCTAACTCATTATTGATTTTGCACCTAAATGTTTTTATGGGTTGTTTTGGTCTTGTCTTTGGTTTTTAAAAGACCCGTGCATTGTCGGGGCTTTCGGTTTTAGCCCGTAGGGCTTGGGGGTCTAGGGGGCAAAAAGCCCCCTCGTCCTGCTGAAGGCACGAGCGGTATCATACACGGACACGTGTGTGATACACTGCTCGCCAAACTTCAATGCAACGAATTAATCACCTTTTTACCTTGTGTCGCTACGCTCCGTTTTTCGATACATCAAACCGTCATTTCTTGCTTATGGGTCAAAATTTCAAGACATAACCTTGGGCGGCAACACAAAAATTTAGTATTTACATTTAATAATTTTAGTATCACATTGCAAAATTTTAATATCAAAATTTAAGCCTTACGAGGTGAAACCAAACCCCTATGAAACTAACTTGGCACATCCTAAACAACCTAATACAAAACGCCACAAGCAAAGACATAAGTCTAGCAATTCATCTAGCACAGTTTGCAGATGATGATGGGCTTGTTTGTGGTGTGCAATATGAAAAGGTTTGCCGTGCTGTTGGGTTTTCGGTTTCTAGCTTCTATAAGTCATTAAACCATCTTGAAAGTATTGGGGTTATTAAAGTAGATTGGCTTGGTGAAAATTATGGTGGATGGGGTTATTGGTCTATGCGTTTTGTTGATAATGATTTTACAGTAGTAGATAGTGTAGATAATAACCTAGAGAGCAAAAATAAAGATATACTCACAAACAATGATAGAAAAATACCCTCAAGCAAAGATAAAAATATATCTGCAAAAATATCTGCACCATATCTCAACTGCAACCTAAAAATATTACATACAAAAAAATTTCATAAGGCATCAAAAAGCGAAAAGGTTATCTTGCTTAACCTCATTCGTAGATTGGGTTATTTCTTTGGCAAGGGTAGCGATTACAAGGGCAAGAAAACAATACCCTTGCGTCTTGAAACTCTTATGCAATGGACAGGTAAAACAAGACGCTCTGTTATGCGTATATTAGAACGATTACAAGATAATTTCAACGACTTTGTAAACTTCGCTCTTGATGGTAATAATGTTTTTGTTATGCGTCAGATGACCGTCAACGTAGGTGAAAACAGTAATAGTAGTATAAGTAATAGAAACATTGGTATCAATCACAACATCAATCACAGCAACAACGTCAATAATAATATAGGCAACACACACGACACAATAAATAACACCTTCAACCTACACGAACGCCGCCCCATAAAAGAGCAAGATGTAAAAATCTTTCACGCAATAGGTTTTGTTTTGGACAAGCTAAAAGTTACAACAGAACTTGATGGCGACCATCAACAAGAAACACTAACTAACATCTGCAACACAATCAAACTATACAAGGTCAAAGGTTTTAATGCGATTGTAAATTACATAGCAACAACCCTAAAAGACAGCGGTTATTTGTCTGTGAAATACTTTCATTCGTTGTTGCGGCATAAAGAAGCAAGCAACAAAATAATTTTTGTATAAAGTACAGTCCTTTTTTGCGTACTTAAAACACACCCTACAATAAATTTTAATCCAACAAAATAAAATCACAGCAAATTTTATCCAATTTTCGCATTAATAACACCAAGCGAAACATAAAATATTGCAATGATTTTATTTTTTTGCTCAAAAATTTCTGTGGATTTTCTATCTTGATGCTGTGGATTTTGTAATTTGCGACAACCCGAAACACAAAGAAAAACCGCACAGGGTAAGCGGTTGATGGCTTTGGTTTGCGGTTTGTTATCTTTTAATTATAGTATCTTAATTAATGTTTTTGTGTGGGTGGGGCAACAAAAAAACGTACAAGGAGGATGGATTTCAAACTATTCTATCCGTTCGTAAATTCTACGACTGCCGTGTGTTGTGCTGTCAATTATTGTTAAAGTGCTGTCTTCAATTTCAAATCTTCTGTCCGTTGTGCCAGTTCTATTAGCTACGCTATATGACAACATATCTGCACCACCAAGCAAACCGCCTTGCGACCTGCTCCATTCAAGGGCAACATCATTTAAACTACCTGTGCCGTCTTCGTAAAAAGTTATAATATCGCCTACATCATAGCGGCGGATGGTGGGGCTGATGTTTTCGATTAGTTTCCAAGAGCCGATTAGTTTAGAAAAAAGCGCATCATAATCAATCGTATCTTCGTTATTACCCCTCGTGTTGTTAATGTTTGAATTGCTTTGTTCTGCTTCATTTCTTGCGTTGGTGGGGAGGTTTATAAAAGGCTCTGCATTATACATCACCTCGTGCATCTCAGTCATAAACTGACTTACATACTCTAAGTTTCTTGTTGTGCGTGCGCAAGCCGACAATGCAAAAGCAAAAGCCATTATCAGCACAGCCATCAAAAATTTTCTATACAACTTCATAACATCGCCCTCCAAAATCAAACACTCACAAGGGCGGTACACACCACCCCTGATTAACCATTATTGACTTGATAATCTATTAATGATATACTGCTCTAGGCTTATGCCTTGACTATCTGCTTCTTTAGTTAATTCCTTACGCAATTTTCGTGATACACGGACAGAAATTCTTCCACGTTTATCTTGTTCTTTGCGCAAGGCACGCATTTCTTCTAGGGTAATACCTTTGGTGTCGTCATTTTGTTCTGCAATCCGAGCAAGAGCCGCTAAATCTTGTGCATTAGGTTCAATTTCTTGTGTAGCAAGAAATCTTTTTTCGATTTTGGTCATTATACATACCTCCCATAATCTATATTACCTCGCAAATTTATTTCTAAAACATAAATAGTATTTGCTTCTTTGTCATACTCAAATATAAGCCGATATGGCGGTTTTTTAAGCCGATATTTAGAACTTCCAGCCAATTTTTTAATATCGCCTTCCCATTTTTCCAACCCCTTTAATGCTTTATCCAATTTCTTAAATGCTTTGTTGTCTACGGCTTGAAGAAATTTTACTGGTTGTTTTTTAGGCTTTACATTAATTTTCTCCATATGCTCCCCCTGTATAAATATATTGTAGCATAATACGTTATGATTTTCAAGTGTTTTGTTATAGGGCGGCGATTTTTGCCGCCCTATAACTTTTTATATATTACTCACCAACCGCCAATTTAAAATGCGACTTCTTCCTCACCTCACTACTACCATACATCACCCGTATATCATCCATTGAATAATCTCTACGGCTTCTACTTCTATAACCTTCGGGGGCTAGATACCAGCTTTGTTTGTTATTTGACCATCTAAACCCCATTTCTTTTAGTATATCTTTGTAGGGTTTTGTGTTACCACTTACCCATACAAACGACCCTATAATTTCTATTAGCACATTTTCAAATCTTATTAACTCGTTTATTATGTTGATGAATTGTTCGGGCGTTTCCTCTGTTTCTTTGGTATATTGTTCGCCCTGTGCATTGGTATGTATGTCTTTTAGCTTCTTGAACAACTCACGATATTCACCATTAACAATTTTCATTTCTTCCTCATCACCGCCATTGTCGGGGTGGTGCATATGCGCTAACTTTCTGTAGAGCTTCTTTAACTGTTCGGCAGTTTTGGGGATTGGGTTAAAATACTTGTAATTTTTCATATGAGGTTTTCTCCTGTTCTCTAATTTATTATGCTTTGTCTATGCTTCGTACACTTCAAATCTGTACATATGATGCGGCTCTACATTTACGAAGACGTGGAATTTATAGAAGCCGTCTTTGTCTTTTCGTCCTGCTCGGTGTGCTGCTGCACTTGTTACAATTTCGCCTTTGCTGGTGTAGTAGTCAGTCCAGCTTTTGGCGATGTTTTTTGTTTTCGATTGTAGGTTTGTCATTTTGTGTCCTCCAAAATTTAATATAAAGTAAATTTAATAACTTATTAATATTATTATACACTATAAAATGTATATTGTCAACACTTATTTTCAAATTTATTAAGTTTTTTTAAAATTTATTTAACATTTAGTGTTGACATTAATTTTTAAGTGTGATAATATGCAAACAATTAAAATAAAGCAACCGAAAGGAATACAAGAAAATGTATATGTCAGAAAAAATAAAAATCGCTTTGATTAAAAGAGGTATGACATTAAAAGACTTAGCAGACAAGCTAGAAACAACTCCATCAAATTTGAGCAACAAAATAAGAAGGGATAACTTCCCCGAAAATGAATTGCACGAGATAGCAAAAGCACTCGACTGTACATTTAATGTTAGTTTGACTATGAATGATACAGGGGAGAAAATTTAGGGGAACAAAGACACCCAAGATTGATTTCTTCTTTCACAAAGTAGAAGTATATATAATCCAAGATAATTCATTATAGTGTATTGCGGTAATTAGTTCGGTAATTATATTTTATAGTGCCTTAAAATGCGCTATATTGCGCTATTTACATTTTATCATTTATAGCTTAAAATAGTCATAAAGATACTATGAATACTAGCTTTTAGTAGGTTTTGCAATAGGGTCTTAAAATCCTGCGACCTCAACAGTCGTGCCAGTTCGAGTCTGGCTTCGGGCATTGTGAAACTCCCTACACTCAAGGTGTTTGGGAGTTTTTTGTTTAATCCCATAAACAAAAACATAAGTATGCAAAATGCTCAAGGCTGAAGGCAACTATCATTTTTGCAAAGCGGTGTGTGTCTGCGGACTTTTGGAGCAATTATAAGCAATAGGCAGTCAACTTTATCTCCAACGGCAAAGTGTATTGTTTCTGCTCGCAAATATGGTAAATAGATATCGCTTCATTATAAAGCTGAAAGCGATAAAGCCAGAGGCAAGTAAAGAACACTAGAGGCATATGGTGATATTGCACTAAAAATGGATTATCAAGTCTGTCGAAGCTAGATTTTGCTGAGATTTGAAAATTACAATAAAACCACCTGCTTTTCTCCAAAAGATATATGCAGGTGGTTTTTTATGTTATATTGTTTGCACGCGGTTGCGTCCGCTTTGTTTTGCCTGGTATAGGGCTTGGTCTAGCTGGTTATGGAAGATGATGAAGTCCGCATCGTTGTCCGTAGGGGCTGGGCTTATTGTACCTGCGCCTATACTTACGGTTATTTTGACGTTTTTACCCGATACAGGAATCGAGGTTTTTTCTATAACAACCCGTATACGTTCAGCAATATGCATAGCACCTTTTATGTCAGTATCTGGCAAAAGAACGGCAAATTCTTCACCGCCCCATCTATAAACACTGTCGCTTTGACGGTTTAGCGAGGCTTCTATGGTTTTTGCCACTATTTTTAAGCATATGTCGCCATTAAGATGACCGTAGCTGTCATTAAAGGTCTTAAAATGGTCTATATCTATCATCAACATACTAAAAGTGTCACCTTTACGTTTTGCTTGGCTCCAAACTGTGCGTATATTTTGGTCAAAGCCACGACGGTTGTATATTCCTGTTAATCCGTCTGTCAGGCTTAGATTTTCAATAATACGCATTTGTGCTTGCATTTGCAAATGTAGCTTTACACGCAAATTGATAATGATGTCTGTGAAAGGCTTGCGAATATAATCCACTGCGCCCAAAGCAAGCCCTTTCGCTTCGTCGGTGCTGGATACCGAGCCAGTTACAAAAATTACGGGTATATTCTTTGTATCCTCATTTTCCTTTAACTTCAAAAGCACATCGAAACCCGACATACCTTTCATTACAAGGTCAAGCAAAATTAGGTCAATTTTATGTTCGGTAAGCAGTTTAAGTCCCTCTGCACCAGATTTTGCCATTTTAACATCATATTTGTTTGACAAAGCACGCCCCATAATCATTAGCTGCATAGGCGTGTCGTCTATTACCAAAATGCATTGTTTTTCACCCATTGCTAAACCCCCAAATCATCACGCAAAACCGAAAGTGTATCAAGTGCTACGTCAAAATCTATGGCCTCTATTTGTTCTATAAGTTCGTTTGTTTTTGGGATTTGTGCAAGGTCTTCGATAAGCTCTAGTGCGGAAAAACTGCTTGATTGCAGTAGCGGTGTAAGAATATCGAACACCTCTTTCGCTTTTTGTTTGTCCAAAACAACGACATCTATTCGGCGTGCAGGATAGGTACTTTCTATTTTTTCAAGCAAAATAACCATTTTTTCGTTAAGTTGCGAAAGGATTTCTTCAGATTTTTCTTTTTTATTAAAAGCCAATTCTGCCTTTTGTGCTAAATGTAAAATATCTTTTGCGTCAATAAGCCCTGCAAGCCCTTTTAATGTATGTGCCAGCCTATGGGCTGTTTTAAAATCATCTGCATCTAAGGCTTTTTTAATGTCGTCCATTGCGGTTTTTTGGCTATTTGCAAAATCTCGGTTTAGTTTATATGAATAATCTGTACCTTTTAGAAAGTCGTTGATTTTGCTGGCTTTTATGCCGCCATCCTCGCTGGATTCCCTTGCCGCCAAAACAACCGCTTCGGGCTGTATATCACGCACATATTTATTTAATATATCATTAAGACGTGTGGTTTGTATTGGCTTTGAAATAAAATCGTCAAAGCCGTTGCTCATAAATTCTTCGGCTTGCCCTATTAGGGCGTTGGCGGTAAGTGCGACAATTGGTGCATTATAACCCATTTCACGCAAAATTTTTGTGGTTTGCATACCATCTAGGTCTGGCATCATATGGTCCATAAATATTATGTCATATGTTTTGCCGGATTTTACGGCATTTATAGCAGCAAAGCCATTGTTGGCGGTCTCTATATTAAGGTCGTAAAAATCCATTAACCCTTTAGCAACAAACAAATTTGTCGGCACATCATCTACAATCAAAACAGAGCCATAAGGCATAGATTCTGGAATAAAATTGGTCTTTTTGATGGATGTTAGCGCACCCGTTTCATAATTGTGCAGGTTAATTGCTGTATGCTTACCTATAACGCCGTCTGCCGCAATGCGTTGCGGCAGACGCACGGTAAATAAACTACCTTCGCCCGCTTTGCTTTGTACTTCAATTTCACCGTCCATTAACTTAATAAGGCTGTTGGCTATAGCCATACCAAGACCCGTGCCTTGCGTAAAGCGGTCTTGGTGTTCGTGAAAACGCGTATATTCGTCCAATAGCATATCAAGCTGTTCTTGGTGCATACCGCGCCCTGTGTCCTTTACTTTTAACACAAGCACAACATCTTCGTTTTCTTTGCATAAATCGTAATCACAGCTAATATCCAGCATAACATTACCAGTATCTGTGTATTTAAAGGCATTTGATAGTATGTTGTTTAAAATCTGTTTTACACGTAGCTCGTCGCCGTATAAAGTGGAAGGTATATTTTCGTCAACATCAACTATAAACTCTAAATTTTTATTTCCGCTATATACTAAATGCAGTTGTATGGTGTCCATTATAAAGCTGGCGGTGTCATATTTATGCACTATTAAATCCATTTTACCTGCTTCGATTTTAGAAATATCTAAAATATCGTTAATTATACTTAACAAAACGCTTGCAGAATCGTGGATGGTTACAAAAGCCTCCTCTATTGCTGTTGGCAATGCAGCATTGCGTAATTGTATTTCTGAAATACCAAGTACCGCAGAAATTGGAGTGCGTATTTCGTGCGACATTCTTGCCAAAAAGCGGGTTTTTGCGTGACTATTTTCTTCCGCAATAAGCGTGCGCTGCTCTTGTTCCAGCATTTGATAAAACGCAGACATATCAAGAAAATACGCCACAATAACATTCTTGCCATTAAGCGAAAAGCGTACAAAAGTAACCTCGCAAGGCACAACAATACCACTTGGTTTTTTCAAATCCCACCCAAAGATAGTATAACCCGTTTGCATTGCCGTCAAAAAAGGGTTTTTAAGGTTTGGTGCATCAAAAATATATCCTACGCCAGCTATAGCTTCCTCTTTGCTTGTAAAATCAAGCAAATTAACCGCTTCGGCGTTGCAATCTAAAATATTTAAATTTTCGTCAATAAGATAGCTTGCGACTGGGTTGCCGTCAAGCATTAATTGCGCACGTTCTTCTGCCGCTGTTACATTGTCTAACATTGCATTTATTGTTACAGCAGTTTTGTAATATTCACCTTCAAAGAGGTTTTCGTTTATGCGTGTGCGGCTGTCGCCGTCTTTGTTGTTTTTGCTTACTTTTTCAATCTCGTCAATAAGCCCTGTAAAGACACGCACCATTTTACCAAAAACACGTGAAATTTCATCATTGCCTTCATTTTTTAATGCTGTTTCAAAATTACCTGCCGCAACAAGGGATGCCTCGGCTTCTATCGCCTTTATTCTGTCTTTAAAGGTTCGCAACATCAAATACGCCAACCATACGGCTAAAACTATTGCGACGATTAATGCCATAGCAGTAACACCGTTTGACACGCCCCTGTAACGATAAATATCTTCCTGCGCCATATCACGATGTGTAAGGTGTAATTGACGAAGCGCACCGACCATAACCTCGCCTGCTCTGGAACGTTCTAATGCGTTTGCGTGGTCGTGGCTACCATTTCCGTCCCAAAAGAAATTATCACGATAAATTTCATATACTGAATTTATTTCTTCCATCATACGACCCATTATGTGGATACGGCTGTCGTTTGGACGCTCTGGCAATATTTCGTCAATACGTATAGATTCAAAATAAGCGTTTGAAAGCTCCGTCATACTAACCTGTGTTGCTGTAAGACGTGCGTCAAAACTGCGCCACACGGTTTCGCTTGCGCTTTCCATCCAAGTATCGTTCATATACGCTTCACGTAAAAGTCTTTTCATTTCTGCAAACTCTTGATGATGTAGCATCAATATCTCTAAACGAGCCACCAAAAATTCCGAGCTATGCCTTTGAAGTCTATCAATTTGTGCGTTATAATATGAGGTAATGCCAACATACACTACAAAAATTGTTATAACCAAAGCAAAAGATGCAACCAAACGTGTAGCGATAGTTATATTTTTAAGGTTTTTAAGCATTAGCACAACCTCCTTTGCCGTTTTCGATGGCTTTAGAACGCCGGTGCAAAACCCAAAAACCTAATATGCCTGTAGCTACAAGCATAGCTGTGGTGATTATTTGCAAAGTTCTGCGAAAAATATAAGCATCTGAAATATTGTCTATAATTTCGCTAGTATATAAAAACGACATATCGCGTAGACCACGAGCAATTCCGCTTATAGGAATACCGTGACCCGCATAAACCTCGCTGTAAACCATATCAATTGCTTCTTGCACATAGCCATCTATACGCAAAATTATCGCTTCTTCTTCTATTTGACGAAGCGCAGATGTCCTGCCAATAAGCTCTACAAATGTATTGATTTGCTCGTCAGGAACACGTAAAGTTATAAGGGTGTGCAAAGCCTGCTCGAAGCGGGCAAGCTCTAGTTCGTCATAGTACAGGTTTAGTGGTGTTTGACCACCAGTTACAATGTGATGACGGGATAATCTGCCAAGCTCGCCTGTAGACTGCTCTGCTTCATAAATCGCCTTAAAAACATTATGTTGAAGGTCTAAAGCATCACCTTTGTTTCCGCTTATTTGTATAGCTCGCACAGCAAAAAACACACTAAAGCCAGCAAGAATGGCAAATGCAATGCTGACATATAAAATGGGTTTTATCAATTTCAATTTATATGCTTCATAAAAACCAAATGTGGCGACTATTGTAAGCAAAATAAGCGTTAAAAAAACAAACATTTGCGCTGTTTCAAGCCTCGCTTCAGCCTCGCTTATCATTTGCTCTGTACGCATTTCTGTCATACTTAAAAGAGTTTGAATATCATCGCTAAAAGGCGAACCCCATTGCCAAAAGACTTGGCTATGTGCCAAATCAATAGCTTCTTGATAATATCCACGCTGGCGTAAGCTAAAAACATTTGTACTTTGTACATCAAATTCGTTCTTGCGCTCTTGTATGTCACGTAAAAATGTTACTTCCTGCGAATGGGCATCGTGGTCAATAAATGCTTGCAATGTATGTGTTACTTGGTTTCGCGCTAATTCATTAAAATATAATTGATAATGTTGTACACTGCCCGTTATCACATAAAAGCGCATCCAACGTGTTAGAGCTGTTGATGATAAGCTAAGGTCATACACTGCCGAATTAAGCGTCAGACGCTCTTTGTAAGCCTCGTCTTTTGCGATGTTTGCTCCTAAAGCAAAAATAAATACACCACTATTAGCAGCAGCTAATAGTAAAAATATTAAAACATATATTAAAAATCGCCTACTGCGCCGCAAAACTATCCCTCCAAAAGATGTGCATACTATCACAAAACAACATTAACATATAGCTCGGCAAATGTCAACAAAAATAACGATACTTATGAAGGGACACCTTTTGTCAAGAGGCTATCGGTCAACCACAAAATATCGAATTATCGCATCTTCATAAGCCTCAGCCAAGCGTGCCAAAAACCAAGGTTCCATCAGCAATGTACGGTTTGCTTCATTTGTATGAAATCCATTTTCAACCAAAACGCTAGGCAAATTATGCTCACGTATAATAAAAAAGTTGCCTTGACGTATATATCGGCGTTCTATACCTATTCTATCAATATTATCAATCAAAATCTCTGCAAAATTGCGGTTTGCATCTACATTTGCATAATTTGCAAAATAATATTCGCTTGCCGCATTATCATTTGACATATGATAGATGTCAACACCGTGTATTGCTGTGTTTACTGGGGTTCCCGTTGCGTTAGAATGTAACGAAATCATTAAAAAATTATCGCTTATAATAGGGTTGGCTTGTAATTGAAAAATACGGTGCAACACAGGATTAATAGCCGTTTCACGCTCTCTGTCAAAAGGGAAGTTAAAATAAATAGGGGCGTATTGTTGCCAATCGTCTAACACATTTTGCATTTCGTTTATCAACCATTCTATATTCCATATTTGGTTTACTATGTAATGTGTTTGGTTATCGTCGTGCAATGCTATATGTAAAGCATTTGTATATATTTGGCGCAAATACTCCAGCGACCAAATATTAATTTGTGCTACACGCTGTGTCAAATGTATATCGTGTTGGTTGGTGCGAGTTAGCAAAACCGTCGCACCCTGCGCTTCAAGCAAATCTTTTATTAAAAACGCAAGCTCTAGCATTTTAACAGACTCCACATAATTCGCAAATCTTGGGCTATTTTCTATGCCGTGCCCAGCATCCAAAATAATAACACGCCCTTCAAGAGAGTTTTGCGGCTCATAAAGCCGCAACCAAACATCACCAAAAGACGAATTTATTTTTGCCCAACCAAGCTCGCCATACTCTATAACATTAACATTTTGCGGCTCGAACATCGCAATTCTTTGTGCGCCAAAAACAGGCGCATTATACACATAAAAATCACGTTCAATATGTACAATATCTGCCATAGCAGGTTTTGACGCAATAATAAAAATAGTAAAAATTACCAAACCAAATATCATTTTGACGAATTGTCGCATAAAACACCTCATTTTGTATTTTCTCAAATACATTATAACGTATATGGTCTTTAAAATCAATTGACAATTTTGCGCATTTGTACTACACTATTAAAAATACTTTATCGAAAGGAAATTGATGATGAAAAAATTTTTTAGAAAATTTTTGGCTTTATCGCTTGTTTTTGCTATAACTTTGCCCATTGGCACATCAATTGCGGCACAGCCAATCGCCATCAACTGGGGCGTATTAAATCCATATTTGGCAGCATTAGAAAACGGAAACCCCGCCGCAATTGTTACCACAGGACGCAATGTTATTAATTTTTGGCTTGACGGACAAACGCCAGAGCAAGCCGCCGCAAGGTTTACATTAAATCCAAATCACTACCGCTACCCAATAAACGGTTTATGGACAACCCCAAACGAGGTGGCACGTGCCGCAATGGCTTTAGGCGATTTAGAAACAGCGTTGTGGGCATACCGCATTGCGTATATTTTTGCTGATGTTTACGAGGCTTTAATACCCTTTTTGCCTCACGGAGATGTGGCAGAAATGGAGTTTGCCCGTACACAAATACGCAATATCATAAGCACATTAGATGTTGAAATTACAGTGTTTGCAGAAATTCGCAACGATAGCGGCTTAACATCTTTTACAGGAGCATTGCACGAGCCGCAAACGGGCGTATTTTTTGGCGAACCCTTCGGTTCGGACTTTTTAACCAATGGTCTACGCCAACCATCAGTAACCACAATTTATGTCGAATTTGAAGATATACACCTACCAACAGCAGTTGGTTTTGGCCTAAACCAAAACCAAGCATTACACGGATATTTGCGCAACGACTATTCTTTTGTACAGGTTGCGTGGAACTTTCCACGCGAAGGCAACCAAATACCTAGCGTTATGCAACAAACATTAATGATTACCGAAGCGGCGCAGTTTTTAGGCGAGCTTAATATACCAATTTTGCTACGCATTGGCGGCGAAATGGATGTTTGGACGCATTTACCAAATCGTGATGAATTTATAGACGCTTTTAGGCATATCGCAAATATTATGCGTCAATATGCCCCTAATGTGGCAATGGTATATTCCGTCAACGCAATTTCTGCACAAGGTGTAGATTGGATGACCTTCTATCCCGGCGAGACTTATGTAGATTGGGTAGGAATATCACTATACACCAACAAATACGCCTTCGGCAACCCTGCGCATTTTGATGACGCAATGGCACAAATCTACCGCACAGGACGTTACGCAAACCCAGTGCAATATATTCGTGATTTGGTAGATGCCTTCGGCGGCCGTCATCCGCTGTTAATTTCAGAAGGTGCCGTGGCTTTATATAGCCTTCCAAATGCCGAAGATATAACCGATTGGGCTTTGCCTCGTATGCGGGCAATGTACAGCTATATTCCAATACTCTTCCCGCAAGTAAAAGCAATGATTTGGTTTAATGTGGATATTTATTCATATGGCAATGGCACGCAACGCTATTACTTCGGGGCTTCGCCACGTGCAAGAGATTTGTATCATCAGCTAACCAATCAAGAGCATTTTCTAGGTCGTGGGCAAACTGGCTCGCCTATAACCTATGCTCCACTCGGCACGGCAACAATGCCCGCTAATAATGTGGTTTTGCTAACCTACGCACCATTTTTTACAATGGATAATGTGCGTGTAGAATATAGGCTTGACGGTGAGCTTTTAGGACAATCCACAGACATACCATATCGTGGTGTGTTTGATTTATCAGGTGTAACCGACGGGCAATATGCATTGCAGGTAAGGGTTTTTAACGGCAACGACTTTTTAGCGGCAAGCGATTTTAACCTTGTCAAAACAAGCAGCAATGTTACAATAACAAGCGGCACACCAACACAAACGACCAACCAAGGCGGCGAAACCCCAGTCGGTGCATTGGGCAATGTGATGCACACCAACATACGTGTTTTTATTGATGGCGTGCAAATACAAGGCTATAATATATATGATAATACTTTTATAGTTGTCGAAGACCTATCTGCATATGGTTTTGATGTACAATGGAACGCCGCCACAAGCACACTAACAGTAGGGCGTGGCACATCTACGGTGCAACCAAGAGCAATACCCAGCGGACAGCCAACAACGGGCATAGCCTTCCCGTATCTCGCTACTAATGTAGTGGCATATGTGCTGGGGCAACGTGTAGATAGCTATAACATAGATGGGTTTACTGTTATACAAATTGATAGATTGGCAGAGATAGCAGACCACGTTTTACAATGGAATAGCGAACAGGCTACGCTTTCTATGATAACACGATAAAGAGATTAAGCTAAACCCGGGAGGCGAAAGCGACCTTTAGGGCTATCAAATCCTGCGGGACGAACAAACGGATTTTAATTTTATCGAAATAGTTTTAGATTTAAAAGAAGGAAACAATTTTGTATACCGCAAAAACAAAAATGTTCGTATAGCGGAAGATACAACATCCGCTATACGAACATTTTTTATAAAACAAAATTAAATAACAACAACCTTATCCCAATCAATTTCGTGTGGCTCTTTCGTTGTATTGCCTTCACCAACCAACAAGCCCATTGCAAATTCATAACCATCTGGCCATTGCACCGTCTTCTTCATTTCTTCAGCATTTGCTCCGTTAAATGCAAAAGCAGCAAAAGCAACAATACAGGTGTTAAGCTCAAGACTGGTAGCAGCCAAAGCCATATTTTGCACCAAGATACCACAATCAATATCAACCCAAGTACCTTGTGGATTTTCTTCTTTTAGCACAATAAACAGCGCAGGTGCATTATAAAACAGCTTGCCGCCACGGTCAACAAAAAGCTGATAAAGACGCTGGTCTTCAAGACTTTTTAAATATTCCATACCTTCATTATCCAGCTTATCAATAATAGATTTATTATTGATAGCTATAATTTTCCACGGTTGAAAATTTTTTGCAGATGGTGCCTGCAACCCAGCAGCGGCAATGGCACGAACATCAGAAGGTGCAACGGCTTCACCTGTATAACCACGGCAAGAAAAGCGGTTTTGTATTGTTTTTAACACATCATTCATTTATTTTTCCTCCATTTCTCTTATTAGCTCTAAAGTAGTTTCGAGTGCATTAAGTCCTTCACGGTTGAAATAATCGGGCATTACGCCATATTCATCAATCGCACGACCATATTCGTCAATAAACAATCCAAAATCGTAACGGATGATAATGCCGCTGTTAGGCAGGGCAAAAAAACCGACCAAACCACCGCCCGTTACACCTCTTGTAGGTGCGCCCACTATGGTCGCAAAGCCTGTGGCACGGGCATACATTGCCGCATATTCTACCGCCGACGCTGAATTGTCGTCAATCAATATCCATATTTTGCCATCAAAAAGCATTTCTCCCGTAGAGCGTATTTCAATAGGGCGGGGTATAATATAGTCCAAAAATGCGGCATCATCGGCGTTAAATAGCGGAAAACCGCCCGCCATATAGTCTGCGGCATTATGTTTTATAAGGTCTGTATCGGCAAAAGCTCTTGCGTCATTGGTGTCGGCTTCAAACCACGCTAGGTTATGGTCGCCGCCCATAAATAGCGTATATACGCTAAATTCTAGGTCTTGCGATACATTGGGTGCCATAAAAAGCTGTATGAAATAGCGAGTAAAGCCGCCAGGGTTGCCCCTAAAATCTAAGATTAGGTGGTTAAAATCCTCTATTTCACTGTAAAATTCTTTCATAATTTGTAAATCGTGGTCTATATTATAGTGCCAAAACTGGCTAACCCGTACTAAAGCTACCCCTAACTCGTCATCAACTATATGTGTGGTAAGATTGTTTCGGCGTATCATTTGGGGTTCGTATGCACCCAAATCGACCTCTATATTACCATAATGTTTTTGCGCTATATCAGAACGGACGAGCTGTTCAAATTTTGCACCCCAATATGTTATAGCATATTCTCCCAAATCTATAAATTCGCCATTATAATTAATTGGACCACGATAGATATTGCCTAGGATTAAATGCAGATTATCTGTAGATTGTACCGACAAATGCCCCAATTGACGCATTGGGTTGATTATGTGGCGGGATATATGTTGTATAAATTGAGCATTATCTATTATTTCTTCAGCAAACAACAATTCACGTCCTGCGGCGATGTTGGCTTCAAAATCTATGCCAAAGCGGCGGCTTGCAATGCCTGTGTATGGGAAGTTTTGGCGCAGGGTTTCGACCATATAATCGTAGTCTTGGATGTATTGATGGTTTTGTATAGCTATAGAGTTGTTTAGGTCATCATTATAATCGCAAGCGGTTAGGATTAAGGTTAATGCTAAGGTTAATAATGCAATTGTGTTCCTGAAATATTTCATATGTAAGCTCCTTATTGCATGTGTAAGTTTTTTATTACATATGTTGTAGTTGTTTAGGACTATTTGATACCAAGGGAAGTCGTCATTGCGAGGGCTACCACCTACTTAAACCAACACACACCAAGCCCGAAGCAATCCAGTAAAGGGATGCAGGCGTGACAAGGGTAGTTGACAAGTACAAGTAAAGACTGTCAGGTAACTTGAAGCAGAGCGAGCTGGATTGCTTCGGGGTTTGCTACCCCATCTTATCGTAGGAACGTCCCTCGCAATGACGGGTGTATATGCTATGCTTTATTTACAGAGCCGAAGAGTTCCATTTTTTCACGCACGGTTTTTTTGATGGCTTCTACACCTGATGCCAATAGTTTGCGTGGGTCGAAGCCCTTGCCTTCTTTGTCTTTGCCTTCTTCTATATATTTGCGGATTGCGGCGGCAAAAACAAGCTGTTTTTCGGTGTTTACGTTTATTTTGCTAACACCTAAGCTAATTGAGCGTTTTATCATGTCTTCGGGAATACCAGTGCCACCGTGAAGAACAAGAGGAATACCGCCTGTGGCGTTGTTTATCGCTTCTAAAGCATCAAAATCTAATCCTTTCCAACCTTCGGGGTAAACGCCGTGTATATTACCTATGCCTGCCGCCAAAAAGTCTACGCCAGTTGCGGCTAGTTTTGCACATTCTTCGGCTGAAGCGATTTCGCCACGACCTACAACGCCGTCTTCTTCGCCGCCGATAGAACCTACTTCACCTTCCATTGAAATACCGTTTGCTTGGGCTATTGTTAGCAATTCTTTCATTTTTGCTACATTTTCATCAATTGGCAATTTGCTACCGTCGTACATAACGCTTGTAAAGCCGGCTTCTATGCATTTTAAGCAACCGTCATACGAACCGTGGTCAAGATGGGTTGCAACGGGTACTGTTATGCCTAAATCTTCCACCATTGCGCCAACCATAGCCACAACGGTTTTAAAGCCGCCCATATATTTTGCCGCACCTTCCGAAACACCTAAAATAACGGGACTTTTCATTTCTTGCGCTGTTTGCAGGATGGCTTTTGTCCATTCCAAATTATTGATGTTAAACTGCCCAACGGCATAACCGCCCGCTCTTGCTGTTTTTAACATTTCGCCGCAATTTACCAATGCCATAGTAAACACTCCTTTTATATTAAAAAAATTATTTTTACATTTAATTATACCACGAGCGGTTACCTTTTAGCAAGGAATTTTTTACAGGGATTATGAAATGGATATATTGCAATAATATTTTCAAAATGATATAATGGGGTTGATTGTTTATGAAGAAATTTTTGGCAATAGGTTTATGTTGTGTTATGGCTTTGGTTGGCTCTAGCACGGCACCTAGGGCTTGGTTTTTTACACGTCCTGCGGTGGAAAGTGCTACACCCGGCTGGGAAGGCGGCTTTGAGCTGGATGAATATGACGCATATTATATAGGAAACGCCGAAGCGAAAGAGATTTTTTTAACTTTTGATAATGGTTATGAAAATGGGTATACAAGCGTCATTTTGGATATTTTGCGGGACAAACAAGTACCTGCGGCGTTTTTTGTTACAAAGTCATATTTGCGGGAAAATGTGGATTTGGTGCGTCGTATGATGGACGAAGGACATATTGTGGCAAACCACACCGTGCGTCATAAAAGCTCGCCTACATTGACGGCGGAGGAGCTTGCGGCAGAATTGGCAGGTGTTGCAGATTTTTATGCAGAAAATTTTGGGCAGGATATGCCGAAGTTTTGGCGGCCGCCGATGGGTCAATATAATTTGGATACATTAAAAACCGCTAAAAATGAAGGTTATGCCACGGTTTTTTGGTCTTTTGCCTATCAAGATTGGTTGACGGATAATCAGCCTTCGGCGGCTTTTGCTCATAAAAAAGTGGTCGATGGTTTGCATAATGGAGCTATATTATTGCTACATTCTGTATCACGTGCCAATGCAGAAGCTATGGGTGATATAATTAGTTCTGCAAGGGAATTGGGTTATGAATTTGTAGATTTGCATAAGTTAAGAGGGGAAGTCTTTCCCCCTAGAATTTTTGGCGATTAAAATCGCCTTTACATATCGGGAGGATAATATGAAACTAAAACTGGATTATAACAATATGATGGCGGATTTTGTTGGGGCGCAGGGTATTAGCCAAGCTGATATTGATGGATTGGGCAATAGGATTGTCGCCGCACATAAGGCTTTGGCGGATAAGCGTGGGCAGATGGCTTGGCGGGATTTGCCGCATAATCAAGATGATATTGTGGAAGAAATTTTGGAATATGTTGCGGAAGTTTTGCCACGCATTGATACGCTTGTGGTGCTTGGTATTGGCGGGTCTGCGCTTGGTCCTATTGCATTGCAGGCGGCTTTGCATAGTCCTTTGTATAATTTTGGCAATCGACCACGGCTTTTTGTGCTTGACAATATCGACCCTACGACAATAAAGTCTGTTTTTGCTATGTTAAGCCTTGAAACTACGTTGTTTAGCGTGGTTTCAAAATCTGGTGCTACCAGCGAAACTATGGCACAGTTTATGATTGTGAAAGAAATGCTTGAAACCCGCCTTGGCAAAGAAAGGGCGGCGAAGCATATTGTTTGTACCACTGATACAGAAAATGGTAATTTGATTAAGATTGCGAAAGTCGAAGGCTATAAGACTTTTTATGTGCCTAATGGGGTTGGCGGGCGTTTTTCTCAGCTTTGCCCTGTTGGGTTGTTGCCTGCGGCTTTTTGCGGGTTGGATATCAGGGCTTTGCTTGCAGGGGCGGCTGAAATGGATAGAGCTATTGAGGGCAACCCGCATAATATGGCGTATATGTTTGCTATATTGCATTATCTTACGCTTAAAAATGGTAAAAATATCACCGTTATGATGCCTTATAGCGATAATTTGAAGTACACGGCGGATTGGTTTGCACAGCTTTGGGGCGAATCGTTGGGCAAAAGATATGATAATAACGGCAACGAGGTGTTTGTGGGGCAAACGCCTGTGCGGGCTTTGGGGGCGACCGACCAACATTCGCAGGTGCAATTGTATATGCAGGGACCATTTGACAAGGTTGTTGTATTTTTGGCAGTGGACGAGTTTGCTTGTGATATAGATATACCAAAAACTTTTGAGGATATGCCGTCTATTGGGTTTTTGGGGGGCAACACGCTTGCGACATTGCTAAATACGCAACAAAAGACGACGGCGTATGCTTTGCAAAAGGCGGGGCGACCTAATATGAGCATAACATTGGCTAAAATTGATGAACACATTATGGGTCAGTTGTTTTATATGCTAGAGGTTGCGACGGCTTTTGCGGGGGAATTGTTAAATATTGATGCCTTTGACCAGCCGGGGGTTGAGGAAGGCAAAGATGCAACCTATGCGCTGTTTAACCGACCGGGTTATGAAGCGAAAAAAGCGGAGCTTGAAGCCGCACCGCCAAAAAATCCCAAATATTTTTTGTAAATTGCTGATTTTGCACACAATAAAAAAACACATCTGTGCGGATGTGTTTTTTTAGACACTGTTTACTCTCATCACTTAGGCAAAACATACCTCTGCAAAACAAACATACCATCATCAACATAAAATACAGACACATCACCTTTTTCTTCCCAACCCATTATACTTCTTAGCTCTTCAGATAATTCGACCCTGCCAAGC
>Ga0131853_10000065_pt1 | contig 147213 bp, 145 predicted proteins | sample TergutLab28metaG_FD_92764 | JGI IMG/M metagenome (GOLD analysis project Ga0131853, IMG submission 92764) | Labiotermes labralis P1 segment gut microbial communities from Petit-Saut dam, French Guiana - Lab288 P1 (version 2) (version 2) | ecosystem: Host-associated > Arthropoda: Insects >...
CCGCGGGTCGACTACTGCCTGTAACGTTTCTTTTAATTTCCTTAGCTCCATTCCGCATCACCAAGGGTAGTTTACCATATTCCTCGCTCGGTGAATAGTAAATGCTGTTGCCCTGGCAATTTGCCGGATTTTCTTGCATTTTGTGGTAATTTCCTTTATAGTGGATATGATACTTTGAACAATCATGGATACATATGTCCTCTAGTAAAGGAGACGATTTTATGAAACGATTTCAGCGCATATTAGCCACTTGCTTGGTGTTTGCCCTGATGCTTGGATTTTTACCCGCGATCAGTGCACCGGCAGAGGCATTTACGCCGCCCCATAGCGTGGTTCGCATCGGGCTCAATGCCCATCGCAGTTGGCAACTAACGCCGAATGTGCGGCTTGCCAACACAAGCGGGCTTCGCATCGGGTCTTATAATGAAGCACGGCAGTTTGTACCTAGCGGCGGGGCAGAGCAGAGCAGCATGACGATCACGGCTTCCGGCAATAATCTAACCGTGACGAACGCGGCAGGCACTGTGCTCCACACGGGACAGACTGTGACAATTGCGCCGATTGATCTTGGCGTTACCACCACCTACACACTTCCGAATGCCAGCTTTGGCGGCAATGTGCGCGCAAGCTTCTACTTCTTCGGCGGATTTCGCATCAGCGCGTCTAATGGGCTACTTACGATTATTAACTATGTAGATCTAGAGGACTACCTCAAGGGGGTTGTCCCTTATGAAATGCCCGCGTCTTGGCCGCTTCCGGCACTGCAAGCACAGGCGATGGCGGCGCGTACCTTTGCGGTGCGGCGTTTTGGATTCCACGCGGCGCATGGCTTTGATCTGTCAAACACCACTTGGTGCCAAGTATACCGCGGGATGCATGGTACGACGGATCGATCAAACGAGTCTGTGACAAGTACGAGAGGACAAGTTATCCTACATAACGGAAGCCCCATTCAAGCGGTATATCATTCCACATCCGGCGGGGCAACGGAAGACGCGGTGAATGTTTGGGGAAACCCGACAGCGTATCTCATGGGCGTGCAAGATCCACACGGTGCAATCGAGCGTGTGCGCTGGAGCCGCACACTCACACCGGCTGAGTTTCTGACACATATGCGCAGCCGTGACTCAAACTTTGGACTGTCAGACATTGCAAATGCGACCGTCTATTATACGGCAATGGGGAATGTGTTCTCGGTTACATTTACCTCCTCAAGCGGAGCCACACGCACCTATGAGCGCAGTGCAGCGCGGGCTAATGTTGCGACAGGCTTACATCAAACGTTTAACAGCCAGCGCTTTACCATCACGAGAAATCAAGGGCGCATACTGGAAGCAGTTGAAGCTACATCCCTGTCCTATGTGCCGGGGGAGGGGCTTCCCACAATAGATGATCTTTACGCCACACACACAGGGCAGGAAATCTCTGCCATGGCACTGGCAGGGGAGATTGACTTGGACACCATGTCGGAAGATGCCATCGAAGCGATGAACAGCGGCGGGGTGACTTTTACCGTAACCAACTATGGGTTTGGACATAATGTAGGGATGAGTCAGTGGGGTGCCTATGGGCTCGCCAACGCGGGTTATACAGCGGCGCAGATTATTCATTTCTATTATACCAATGTAACGATCTCAGGGCAGGGCGCACCGCCTCAGCCTCCCCAGCCCCCGATTCCGCCAACGCCGCCGGGGACATTTACAGATGTGCCATCTAGTGCGTGGTTTTATCCTGTTGTGCAGTACGTCCGTGAACATGGACTCATGCAAGGGACGACTACCACCACATTCTCGCCCCATGCATACACTACAAGAGGACAGTTTGTGACCATCCTTGGTCGTATGGCAGACATTGATCCGGCGGAGTATGCCTTAAACGGCGTGATCAACGGTAGTCTTGTGCGTGTCCGTTCTGGCCCTAGTACAGGACATGCCATCGTGACGGAGTTGACAAACGGTACGCAGGTCACTGTGCTTGGTCGTGTCGGCGATTGGTTTCGTATCCGTACCAGCGGCGGACAAAGCGGTTATGTGCTCCACAGTCTCTTAACTCCGCAGCAGGGTACGTATAGTGACGTGTTGGCCGGTGCGTTTTACGCGCCGTATGTTGAGTGGGCGAGCAGTCATAACATTGTAGATGGCACAGGGGATGGACGCTTTACGCCAGGGCAAACCATCAGCCGCCAAGAGATGGCAACCATGCTCCACCGTTATGCAAACGCGATGGGCATGAACCTTCCGCAAAACAGCAATATCCCGGCCTTTGCTGATATAAACAATGTCGCCAGCTGGGCGAGACCGGCAGTTACAGCCTTGCAACGCGCAGGTGTAATCCAGGGTATGGGTGACAACAACTTCGAGCCGACAGGTCGCAGTAATCGGGCGAGTGTGGCAAGTATGATCGCCAACTTCCATGAGAATTTTGGGTGATGATTTTTAGATGAGAGCAACCCACTGTAGCGTAAGCTATAGTGGGTTGTTTCTATGTAGGGGACGCACACCTGGGTGTCCCGTGGTATGCGACTATCTGTGTTGTAGGGGCAGTGTTTTTCGTAGGGGCGAACTGTGTTCGCCCGCATGGTGTATTGTAGAACAATATTTTGGTGTTCTGTATTAGTGTGCATCCAATATTTATGCGATGCAATTTTGTAACCACGAGATGTCCGGTGTGCGTCCCCTACGGGGTGCGGGGAATCATTGTAGGAGTGGATAATGTGCCTAGCTTTGCTCCACTTGCTTGAGCAAACGAATGTAATGATTTACTTCACGCAACACGTGGTCTGCTAGTAGAGGCAAAATCGTGCTTCGTATCTTACATGCAGCGATTCCCTTTGCACCTGCGTCTTTGAAGTCGTGGAATTTCAAAGTTTCCTCCAAGGTGTGTGCTGTGACGCTTTGTGTTGTTGTATCCATGGCAGTCATGCGCAAGAGTTCGTTATATTCTTTTGCGAAAGTGTTTGCGGTGCGAATTAGTTCATTCTCTGTGGGATCAAGGGTTCCACGGATGAAAACTGCGTGTTCCAGCATGATTTGATCCCAGAACAGCTCGGTCTCTTGTATGCCATCTTCCGGGTTTTGACCTTGCGCAAGAGACATCAGGCGGCGCTCATATTCTTCGGCCTCATGTACGATATGTGCAAGGAGCAGGGGATAGTTTGCGGTGAATATCCGGCAGGACAGCACATCATCTAAGATTTGCTTTTTAAATGCAATCAGAGCTTTCAAGGAATGGTGCGCTTTTGTGTTTAGCTCCCGCACCTGGTGTACCAAATCAGCTGTGATTTGTGGATTTGCAGTGCCGTGTAGCGACTGCTCCAGCTGGGTGATGCTTTGGTCAATTGCAATCCCTGTAAACCCTTGTGTCTGCTGCTCGCTGCCTAAGGTATAGTCTGTGACGATTTCGCCGGAGGCAACAAATTCTGGACGAATAATGCCACTTCCAAGTCGCAGGGCATGACGCAAAATTGCCTCAAATTGCTCTTTGTACTGATTTGCTTTTTTAGAGAAATCAGAATTTGCCGATGTAAATCCTGCTTCTAAGAAGATGGCGTGTTCCTTCATAATGCGGCTAAAAAACAGGTGTAATTCGAGAGAAAGGACTACATGTTGCTGCTCAGTCATAGGCAAAGGCTCCTCGCATTTTTTAGTATGATATGATGGAAGCGTTCGTTTTGTGCTTAAATGCAGAAGAACACGCCTGCAATCACTATGGTTACAGGCGTGCTCTTTCCTTATCATCTAAACGTTCTCATCTATTGTTCTTGTATGCGATATGGCATATACCAATACACGTGCGTCACTGTCTCCGTCACCTGTACAGGTGGACATGAGCAGGATTCGATGGGCATCTGCCGGTGCGGTTTCAACAGTGGCGCTGAAATCAAGGGCATATACTGGATCCCAGCCTGTTGTTTGGCGTGCGTGGAAAACTTCGTATATCAGAGTTTCTCCCGTGGCTGTGACAACTGTAATCTCAGGGTGATCACTTAAAAATGCCGGGTCTAAGTACTTTGCCAGAGAGGCGAACATGGAGCCGTCTCTCATGTTGTGTCCATGCAGAATGGTAACCGGCGCATCGAAGGTCTGTGTGATGCGGTAATCCATAAAAATGGCCCCGGCGGGATTTTGCTCACCGCGAAAGGTAGTGCCTAAGTATTGCTCATTGTCTCGGCCTTGCACGACGGGATAGCTCACTGAGGTGCCTGCAATGGAAATCCAGCCCACGAAATCGGGATTGATTGCGGAGAAGTGACTCATGTCTATGCGCGTCTCTGCTTGATCTGGTATTGTGGGTTCGCTGAGGGACTCAAAGGATGACTCGAAGTTACTGCGCAAGTTGGTGTACTCATTCCTTGCGGCAACATCATCTCGCCAGTTTTCCCACAGTGCTTTGAAAGAAAATATAGCCATTAGAAGCCCTGCCAGAAATACTACGAAGGGGAGTATCCGCCGCCGTCCCCGTCTTTGTTTGTCTTTTTTCTTTCTCATAGTTACTGTTCGCCCCCATCGGAGCGGTTCTTCCGTCTCCAGAGTACCCCTGCGTAGCCCATGGCTAACATGCCAAGCAGTAATAGAATGACATGGGCGGCTGTCTGGCGGGCATCTCCTGTGCGCGGACTTGGTGAACCTGTGGAATCCGAGCCTGTTGTTCCCGGACTTGTTGATCCCGGCGGAGTTGGTGGAGCTGGAGGTTCTGGTGGCTCAGGTGGCGTTGTAGGTTTGGGAGGTTCCGGTGGCTCTGGGGGTTCCGGCGGCTCCGGAGGTTTGGGCGGCTCTGGGGGTTCCGGGGGTTCTGGCGGTTCTGGTGGTTGCGGCGGCCATGGCGGCCGCGGCGGAGTATCCGGCGTATAGATATTTGTAAGTACAATTAACACCTCGCCCTGGTCGTTGGGCATAATAGATTGCCTGAACGGTAGCTGTGGACTTGTTGTCAAAGTGTAGCCTGTTACATCGGCATTTCGCTCGGCAAAGAAGTATGTTCCGGGTGTGATGTCTGCCAAGATAATGCCCATTGGATTGAGCGCGTCTGCAAGTGTAAAGATGTGTTCAGTGTTGCTCGGATCCGTAATTACAATCTGAAGATCCGGCAAGTAGTATCTTACTTGATTCATTGTAAGCCCTTGGAATTGTTTCAGTATCCGCAAACTGCCGGGCTCTAGGTTTGCTGGAATGTTTGTGATCGTTATAAAGTCGGATATTTGATTGATCTCTATCCCAAGGAGTGTTGCGGCGTTATTTACCATTGCAGCAGGGATACTGGGGTTTACTGTGAAGAAGGTGTGGGGATCGATATAGACATATCCATCCGGCGCTCCGGTTTCTACCAATAGGAACAAGAAGTTGTATGAGGTGTTGATCCACTGGTCGCTAAACACTGCGATGCCGCTTGCGTCCGTTGTTACACCTGCTTGCAGCCGATAGAAGTTTCTGCTGCCGCCAGGCCCTGTGATGGCCAGCGGGTTTCCAAGACCTGTGGGGGAAGTGTAGCCCGGTAACTCTGTAACGTAAAGGTCAAAGGTAGCGCCCGCCAAGCTGGTACCAAGGGTATCTCTCTTAAACACTCTGAGGTCGAGACGGCTTGCGTCGGCACCAACTTGGGAATTTTCCACTGTATACGAATCATCTCCGGCATCGTCACTTGTTCCGAATATGCTGATTCTGTTGTTGACTACGTCTGTCACGCCTTGGGGCAGTGTGACGAGCACATCGTATGTGATTTTGACGGGTGTTTCATTAGGGAGCACAAAGTCAACTTCAGTTTGACTGATGACATTTACGCTCCAGTCTGTGCCATCGTTATAAGTGATTGCGTGGGGAACCCATATGCCGTCCCATATCATGCCGGAGGCGGTGGGGATGAGGGTTTGGGTGTAGATTGTGACTGTATCCATGTAGAGCATCAAATTGGTTAGCACATCCTTGGCGGTAATGCTTGCTGGCCCGGTGCTTGAACCCTCCGGTGCGAACATAAAACTGCCATCCGGATTGATGATGATCTCCACGTGCGCGAGATCGGAGCCATCCAAAGTCATGGATTTGGAGAGCGGACTCGGGTTATAGCCCATCACATGATCGTTTTGGAACAAGCACTGGCCTGTGTTTACCTCGATGGATGCCGTGTTTGTCAGATCATCTGCCGGTGTTCCAAGGGCCAGGAGGTAAAGCTGATAATGCACTTGGAAGTTATGATTCTGGGAAAACCAAGTAGAGGAGGTGGATCCGGTGGGGACTCCGTCTGCGGAAGGCGGGGCTGTGAACTGCTCTAAAGCAGTGAAGCTTACACTGAAGGAGTTACCGGAAACAGTCACATCTGATCCAGGTGCAGGTGCGAAATATGTGCCGTTGCTTGTGTCTACCACATAGAAGGAGTTTGGCATATAACCAAGTCTCGCGTCGAAGGAGTCTGTGAAGGTTGGACTGCTTCCTGGCCGCAAGAGTGGGTCGATTCTGGAAGAGTAGTTGCCCACGATAGTCACTACGTAGTTGAACAGTCCTGGGTCTCCCGCTGGGCTGCCTGCTTTAAAGATCGGCCAAGAGTCGGTTGCTGTTGCACCGGCTACGACGTTTGAGGCAGAGCCGCTTAAAATGGGTTCACCGGGGCTATTGATCAGATATACCGTATTGGAGAGCGTGGCGCTGCTGTTGCTTTGCAGCATGGAAACTGTTGCGTCGTCTAAGTTGATCCGATAGGAGACGGTAAGGGTTACCGCCTGATTGTAAGGCCAAGACACGAATCCACCGTTAGAGGGCGGCTCAGTCGTGCCAAAATAGATCCGCCACGCGCTGTTGTTTAAGCCTGTGTTGATGGGGCCTGCAAAGTACAAAGGATTCAAGCCCGTTGTGAGGTCTTCTCCCGTGGTCGCATCTGTAGCAGTGACGACAAAGCTGCTGTCTTGGACAGGTATATTTGGGATGCCGGTTCCGCCCGGCCCGCCTAAGGTATCAAAGAGATAAAGGGGTTGGGTTGCAAGCCCTGCGGGGACATTCACGACTATGGTGTAGTAGATATAATAGGGTGCTCCAGGCCTTCCGCACATGCCGGATGTGGTTTTGGAGATGCCCAGGGTGGGTGGCATAAAGGGAACTGTGTTGCCGGCGTTTTCGTTGATTGTACCATCGTTAAAGTTGACATCGTTTCGATAGATGACAGCGGGTTGACCTGAATGCGGCGGCTCATTGATGTCTGTGTAAAATACAATCACCGCTTGATAGATGCCGCCGAATGTTCCTGTTCCGGGAGAGGGAACTGTATCTGCCGATCCGGGGACTATAAATGTAAATACATTATTTGTGGGGAGGTTGATTGAAAAATAAGCAGGTTCGAGAGCAGCCGCTGTATACGGCGTGCCAGTACCGGCATTATTGTACAAGGTGATGCTGATATCAGCAGGATCGGGGAAGAACAGATTGGGGCCGAGGGTGTCGGTGATGGTGCCTTCGTTAATCGGTGTTGTACTGCCATTGCCGACTGTGATCGTCCACCTGATCTGATATGGATCACCGGTGTTTGCAGGCGGGACATATTCCCCGGTTTTCGACATGGGGAAGACTTTTCTGACATGATCTGTTGTATTATCGATCACAGCGGGGATACCGGTACCGTGGGCTGAAACATTGTTTGCTACAGTGAAATCATAGGTTAACAAACTAGGGACGATATCCGGATTGTTTGTAATGAATATAGGGAGGCTTAGGGTGTATCGAATCGTGATGAAGTCGTTTGGGGCAAGTTCCAAGGTGCCAAAATTGTATGAGAATATAACGGGGCCGGGTGCGGTTGTGGAGATTGGAGTCAGCCAAGTGACAGGCATGGGTGTGAGCATTGTGTCTCCATTTAGGGCATAGGTGAACCCACTGAACATGCCCGGCGCGTTTATGAAGCTGGTATAGGGTGTTCCACCTGCAATAATCGACAGACCGTCTACGATCTCAATGCCGGTGACGGGAGCGTTTAGCGCTGTTATGGTAATCATATAGTGGATGAGCTCTCTGCTGGGGTCATACTGGGAAGTCTTGTTCATGGTAAGGGAAGCAGGAGGCAGCTCCGGCGGCTGGATGTCGACTACAATATTGCCGAAGTCTAAGCTATCGCCTGCGTCTGCTGTCAGTTGTGCATCGATCTGAAGTGTGACAGTCACATTGGACATGTTATCAATATAGTTGCTGCCCGGAGTTGGGTTGCCGTTCTGGTCCACATCATCGAACCAGACAGAGACAAGCCCGGTTAAATCAATCGTATACCAGCCGACGACTGCGCCGTTTAAGATACGAATCGGAGTTGTTCCAACTGCGTTTTGAATATGAAGCCCCGTCGGGAGCTGGAATGTGAGCACATTATTTGCGTTATATTCAAACTGCAACTGGGTTGATTCCGCAAAGGTGACCATGAATCGGTACAGATTGCCAATAAAGGTAGAATCAATAGGTGTTACTTCTGTCGGCGGGTCTTGGCTCAAGTCATACATGGTGACGCTTGTAACAAAATCAGCCAGATTTGAGCTGAAGCCTCCGGATGCTGCAATGGGTTCTATCATTGCCTCGGCAGCTAGGGGAGGCACTAGGAGGCTTAGGATAATACCATTGCCAAAATTCAGACGATCCACATCTTCGGCGAGCGTTGCCATGATTTCAAGGGTGAAGTTGAGATCAGAGAAGACAGGGACATCTGCGCTCAGAGTTGAGAGACTGTTTTGGTCAAGGGCATCGAGCCACACGGAGACGAGACCGCCGGTATTGATTTTATACCAGCCTATAATCGTGCCATTTGAGAGAGTGATCGGTGACGCGCCGACTGTACTTTGTACATTGAGTCCACTGGGGAGCCTATAAAGCAGTGCTCCATCTTGATTATATGCCAGTTGCAACTGTGCTGTTTCCGCAAAGTCAATTACAAATTTATATGAGCTACAGGAAAATAGTACATCGACTCTGGGGTTTATTGACATCGGCGCATCGCCGCTCATGTCGAATACTGTGACGGTTTGGACAAAGTCACGCAAATCCCATGAACTCTCTATCGCCTCAGCGGTTTCTTCAGATTCAACCGCTTCGTCATCTATGTCCAAGATGTTGTTTTCTTCCGTCCGGCATTCCTCTTCTGGATCGGTGTGGATATCGTCTGTCTCTCCAGGTGAACGGGAGGCATCGTCTGTTGCCTCGCTGTCCTCTTCCGAAGCGGTGGCATCACTTGCCGTCTCATCTGCTTCGCCGAGAGCAGGGGCCGCCTCATCTGTTGTGCTGCCGCTTGTATTTTCCGGCGGAGCGGGCGTGCTACCCTGACTGGGTGCCTCACTGACATCCGAGGCGACAGTTTCTGAGACAGCCGGTATATCCTGACTCGGCACATCCTCTGACTCAACTGCGGCATAAGTGGGTGAAAATGCCACTAGGGACAAGAACAGAGCGATTACGAGTAGGAGCGAAAGGGATCTTCTAATTCGAGTAGTAAACATGAGGCGACCTCCTTCAAAAATAACTTCGAAAAACGAAGTGCGAACGTGCGGGCGATTCTATCCGAAGATATCCTTCGGGCAAGAATCCGGTTTCTCTAAGAAGATGGGGCGATTTCGATGTACTGGGCAGCATCAGCAGGACTAAAGGCAGGGTCGCGGAGATTGCCGATGTGTAATAGTTCTTCTGCTCTGGCGGATTCTTTGGGATATTCGCTTTTATCCGCCGATGTAACAGGTGCGACGGTGAATACCACAGTAAAGATCAGAGCAAAAGCTATACATTGTTTGATTGCTGTTGTCATGTTCATCGACCTCCTGTTAATAGTGAATTATGTGACGCTTTAAATCATTAAGGCGTTTGTTAACTTTTCCTTTAAAAGATATACCTTACAATCAGAGCGTTTCCGACACGGATGCTGGATTCTTAACAAGTGTGTTAATAATTCTTCAAGAAATGCCAAATGCGAACGGGATTCCCCGTTCGCATTTGTATAAATTTCACTTTTATTGTAGCACACTTATTTTTAGAATGCAAGCATTTTTTTGTAATGCAGCAAAAATTATGATTTTATGTTTTTTTCCTTGCCCTAGGTGGGGAAGAAGACATATTTTTACTTTTTCAAGCATCCTTTTTTCTGAAGGTAAGAATCACGGAGGTTCCAAGCCCGACTTCGGATTGTAATTGAACACTTCCGCCGCAGCCTTCCATTACGCTTTTTACGATATATAAGCCCAAGCCGCCCGGATCTATCCGTGTTCCGGACTCCGCCGCTACCTGATAGAAGCGATCGAAGATTTGCGGCAGATGTTCAGGCGCAATGCCGCAACCGGTGTCGGTCACGATTATACTGAGAGTGTCGTCTGTGATCTGCGTTGTGACGGTTACACCGCCGGATTCAGTATGCCGGGCGGCGTTATAAATGACGTTGTCGAACACGCTCCATATCTTTCCCGGGTCGACATAGAGAAATGCGTCGCCGCTGGAGCCGCTCACATCAAAAGATAAGCCGGTAGATTCCAGATAATCACTATAATTCATCTGCATATCCGATAATAAGCGGTTGAGGGAGAGCCATTGGGGCTGATGTTGATTTTTGCCCGGTGTAGCTTTCATGCGGCTTGCTTCAATTAGATTTTGAATCAGACGCTGTAGATCTAGGTTCTTGTTGTAGGCAATCCGAATGTCTCGGGAGTAGTCCAGGTCACCGGGTGTGGCATGGAGCAGTTTTTCAATGCGAAGGCTGAGCACTGTCAAGGGTGTTTTAATGTCGTGAGAGATATTGGCAATCATATCCTGTATCATGGCTTGCGCTCGGATGGTCTCTTCGTTTTCCATCAAGTCGTATTTGAACAGTCCGAAATACACGGCCACACTGGCAAGTGCAATCAGAAGCATACGGAAATATGTACCGATGATATCAGGTGCAAAGAGAGGAAGTACGGCGGAGATAGCGGGAATGACCGCGCAGAAGATCAATATGGATAAGCGCTTTTGTTGTTCCTTGCTTGAGCGCATTGCCTTCCGAATCAAGAGTAGTAAGGATAATACCATGCACACAGTGGGTGCTGCAGGGACAAGAAGAATCAGAGGCCCATAGCTCACACCCCACACCAGAAGCCCATTGATTTCGTCCGGAGGAAGCATGTGTACGCTTGTGTAGATGAGCGTGTGCCAAGTGGAAGTCCATACCAGCACAATTACGATAGAAGCCACTGCGAAGATTGCCGCGTTTACCAGCTTGGGCAAGCGTACTTCACAATATTGCTGGGTGAACATCAAAAACATGGGTGCTGCCAGTTGTCCTCCGAATACAACAATCCGTCTGCCGATCATGCCGCCATCCACGGTGCTTGCGATGATTTCATACATTTCACCGGATATATACAGAAAGCTGAAGAACAAAAACATGACAAAGAGTTCTCGCTTTTTGCTTTTCAGCCGGGTGAGAATAATCAGTCCCATGACTGTCAGGGTCAGCAGAGAAATAATATGGAGGATGACGGTAATGATCAGAAGCATATTATGACCTCCCGTCAGCGTCAGGCGGTGCGATGTAGTAGCCGGACTTATAGTTATTTTCGATTGTCCCGATATATTGCTCGGCAAAACCCAATTTGCGCCGCAGTTTTGAAATATGTACGGCGACTGTGCCGATGTCTGTACTCTCTGACCATAAGGTTTTGAGTAGCTTTTCTCTTGAAAACACCTGTTCCGGGTTTTCAAACAGCAACAGGAATAAGTCAAACTCCTTTTGAGACAAAAACACATTCTTCACCGGCGTTTGCACCATCTTGTTTTCCTTGTCGATGTAGATCTCACCAAATGAGATATGCCGATCCTTGTGCTTGCCCTGACGCAACAGCACGAGGATGCGAGCGCTTAGTTCTTTCAGGCTATAGGGTTTTGTCAAATAGTCATCACCGCCGGTCATCAGACCCCGCACCTTATCATCCGGATCGTCTAGGCAGGTCAGGAAAATCACAGGTGTGTTGGTGACGGTGCGGATGGCTTTGCACAGCGCAAAGCCGTCAATGTCCGGCAGCATGATATCCAAGACAATGCAGTCGTATTGCTTTTCATTCAGGCGCAAGATTGCGCCCATGCCTGTGTCAGCAGTTGTCACGTCAAATCCTTCGGCTGTGAGATGAGACACATTGGCCGCAAGTATTTCAGGACAGTCGTCTATGAGCAAAATGTTTGGCATCGATCAGCGCTCCCCTATCGTTAGCTTGTTCCTATATGAATAATATACAAAATTTTACAGAAAAAAGCAAGATAATCGTTGGTATGCGCTTCAATTTTTTTGTATTCCCCCCTCGCTTTACAAAAACTTAACATACATTTGAACATTGCATGATAGTAGCGAATATGGGAGTACTGATACAATGTGCTTGACTTAGGAATACTAGATGAAGGATAAAAGGAGAATGTATCGATATGAAAAAGAAAGTTATCAGTTTACTTGCACTGCTATTAGTAACACTCGTCCTGTTCACCGCTTGCGGCGGTGATGGTACGGCAGATGGAGACGGACTTTCCGGACGTGTTTCCTTAAACGGTTCTACCTCGGTAGAGCGCGTCATCGCTTCGTTGATCGAAGCCTTTGGGGAAGCGCATCCGGGTCTTACGCTCACATTCGATGCCACTGGTTCCGGCGCAGGGATCACCTCTGCCACAGAGGGGACGGCTGACATCGGGCTTTCCAGTCGCCATCTGCGCGAGGGTGAAGATGGGGTAGATGCTACCGTATTTGCCATTGACGGGCTTGCGGTTATCGTACACCCGGACAACCCTGTCACCGATCTCTCCACAGAGCAAATCGCGGCAATCTACACCGGTGCGATCACAAACTGGAGCGAAGTCGGCGGCGAGGACACACCCATTGCAGTGATCGGACGTGAGGCAGGATCGGGCAGCAGGGGCGCATTTGACGACATCATGGGGATTGAAGATCAGGTTCAACACGACCAAGAACTCACATCCGGCGGAGCTGTGATCACGGCAGTTGCGACAAACCCCTTTGCCATCGGATACTCCTCTCTCTCCGCTGTGGGAGACACGGTGCGGATTGTCACAGTAAACGGTGTACCTTGTACGGAGGAGACATTATTAGATGGTTCCTATCCCATTCAGCGACCATTCATTCTGATGACACAGCTTGGTACAGAGCCATCAGAAGCGGCCCAGGCGTTCATTGACTTTGTACTGAGCCCTGCGGCAAGGGAAATCATCTCAAATGCCGGTGTGGTTCAGGTGCAGTAAGTTGGACTGTAGGGGCGGACCTTGTGTCTGCCCCGTTCCCGCAAAATGCACCGCGTTAGCCAGACAAGCAGGGCGGGCACAAAATAGGGCAGACACAAGGTCTGCCCCTACAATGCGTTTGGAGGAACAAGATGAAAACGAGAAAAATGGATGAAAAAACCATGCAGGGCGTGTTTTTCACATTTGGCATGGTGACAATTGTTGCGGTGTTTACCATCTCCGCCTATTTGATTCTAAATGGCCTCCCGGCGATTCGTGAGATTGGGCTTTGGGACTTTCTTTTCGGACAGGTTTGGCGCAGCACAGGAGCTGATCCTGCCTTTGGTATTTTTCCCTTTATCCTTACCTCAATCTACGGTACGGTCGGCGCGATTGCGATCGGTGTGCCTGTGGGACTGATGACGGCGATCTTCCTTGCGAAACTTGCAAGTCCGCGCATTGCTGCGGTAGTGAATACAGCGGTGGAGCTGCTGGCGGGGATTCCTTCGGTTGTTTACGGCTTTGTAGGGACGATTGTACTTGTCCCCTTTGTCCAGCGTACCTTTGGTCTTGCGAGCGGGGCGAATTTGCTCTCGGCCATTTTGGTTCTCTCAGTGATGATTTTGCCCAGCATCATTAGTGTAAGCCGAACAGCGCTGGCTGTGGTACCGCGTGAGTATGAAGAGGCTTCTCTGGCACTTGGTGCAACCAAGATGGAGACTATCTTCAAGGTGAGCGTCCCCGCCGCGCGGAGCGGGATTACAGCAGGGGTTGTATTGGGAGTCGGACGTGCCATCGGAGAGGCAATGGCTGTCATGATGGTGGCGGGGAATGTGTCGAATATGCCGGAACTGTTTCGACCTGTGACCTTTCTCACTACGGCAATCACACGGGAGCTTTCTTATGCGTCTGGCTTACAGAGGCAGGCGCTATTTAGCATTGGGCTTGTTCTGTTCTGCTTTATTATGGTGATCAACCTGACCCTAAATTTCGTATTGAAACGGGGGCATAAGACATGAGGAGGCAGAAAAGTTTATCCCGTAAGCGCAGGACATACGGCGCGATTTTGATGGGGTTTATCGGTCTATGTGTGAGCCTTGCGGTATCGCTGATTGTGATTTTGATTGGCTATATCCTCTATCGCGGGCTGGGGCATATCACTTGGGAGCTGCTTTCCACCGCCCGCAGTGCGCTGCGGGGGACGATAGGGATATTGCCGAATATTCTGTTTACACTTTTTCTTATCATCACGACTCTGATCATCGTGCTGCCCATCGGGATTGGGGCGGCGATCTATTTGCACGAATACGCCACAAATCGCCGCTTGGTGCGGGTAATTGAATTTGCGACAGAGACGTTGGCGGGGATTCCATCCATCATCTATGGGCTGGTGGGCTTTTTGCTCTTTGCCCAAGGACTGGGACTTCAGGTGAGCATTTTGGCGGGTGCGCTTACCCTTTCGATTTTGAGCCTACCTACCATTGTACGCACCACGCAAGAGGCGCTTCGGACGGTACCCCACTCCTACCGAGAGGGAGCCTTTGCGCTGGGGGCAACGAAGTGGTATATGATACGGACAATCATATTACCCTCCAGCTTAGACGGAATTATCACAGGGGTGCTTTTAGCCGTAGGGCGTATGGTTGGCGAAAGTGCGGCCTTGCTCTTCACCGCCGGGACAGGCTATGCTTTGGTGACAAACTATTTTCAGGCGCTTAGTACCAGCGGCGGGACGCTTTCCGTGGCACTTTTTGTGTACGCGACAGAGCATGGAAATTTTGATGTGAGCTTTGCCATTGCATCGATCTTGGTTTTGATTGTACTTTTGCTGAATTTTGGTGTAAAATTAGTCAAGCGCAAGCTGAAAAGGATTTAGGTGATCAGGATGAATATTATTTGCGCGAACAAATTAAGCTTATACTATGGTGATTTTCAAGCACTCAAAAACATTGACCTAGATGTCCCCGCACGGGAAATTACAGCACTGATCGGCCCTTCCGGGTGCGGAAAGAGTACCTTTCTTCGGACGCTCAATCGGATGAATGATCTGATCCAAGGGGTGAAGATTACAGGGTCGATTACCTATCACGGCACGGACATTTACACGGGACAGACTGATGTGACGGCATTGCGGAAAAGCATTGGGATGGTGTTTCAAAAGCCGAACCCCTTTCCCATGAGCGTATACGACAACATCGCATACGGGCCGAAACTGCACGATAGTTTGAACAAGGCGGATTTGAATGATTTGGTGGAGCGCTCCCTCCGGGGAGCGGCGCTTTGGGATGAGGTGAAGGATCGACTGAAGAAGAGCGCACTTAGTCTCTCCGGCGGACAGCAGCAACGGCTTTGTATTGCCCGGGCACTTAGTGTATCGCCGGATGTGTTGCTCATGGATGAGCCGACTTCGGCCCTTGACCCGGCTTCTACGATGAAGATTGAGGAGCTGATGGGACAGCTCAAACAGGATTATACGGTGGTCATTGTTACCCACAACATGCAGCAGGCGGCACGGATATCGGATCGGACGGCGTTTTTTCTCACTGGAGACTTGGTGGAATCAGGAAAGACAGATGATATATTCACCATGCCAAAGGATAAGCGAACGGAAGATTATATCACCGGTAGATTTGGTTAAGAGAGGAGCGAAGCCATGAATGCAAGACAACAATTTGACGAAGAATTGCAAGCCCTATCTGATTCTCTCATCAAAATGGGAGAGGCGGCGAACACTGCCATTGACCGCGCCATCACAGCTCTGCTCACAGGGGAGCGAATGCTTGCACAGCAAGTAATCAATAATGACGAACAGATGGACGAGATGGAACGGAGTATTGAGCAGACCTGTCTGCGGCTTTTGCTCAAACAACAGCCGGTGGCCGGTGACTTGCGGAAAATCAGCACAGCAATTAAAATGATTACGGACATTGAGCGCATCGGAGATGCCGCCACGGACATTGCGGAGATTTCTTTGCATTTGACCGCGCCCATGTTCTCTGAAATTGCAACAGACCTCAAAGCCATGGCAACTACAGCCCAGGACATGGCTTCTTCGGCGATTGAGGCATATGTGAAAGAGGATTTGGAACTGGCGAAGAAGACAAAGGAAAAGGACGATATTGTAGACGACTACTTCCTTACAATCCGCGCTGTCTTGGGTGAGAAAATCCGGACAGATGTGAATCTCATGGACGCGGCTTTGGACTACTTGATGATCATCAAGTATCTGGAACGCATCGGAGATCACGCGGAGAATATTTGCGAGTGGGTGGAGTTCTATAAAACCGGCGTGCGGAAAAGTGATCGAATCTTTTAATTGCAAGGTGTGCGGTTTTTGGTGCACCGCCGTATGAAAGCGGGATGTTAGATGAATGAGCGCATTGTAATCGTGGAAGATGACGAGAGCATCCGCCGTCTGATAGAGGTGGCGCTTTCTGGTCATGGCTATGATCCAGTGGGGTTTGAGTCTGCCGAGGATGCGATCCCGGCAATGGAGCAAGCGCCGCCTGCCGTGGCAATTTTTGATATTATGATGGACGGGATGGACGGCATCGAGGCAGTGCGGAACATCCGGCAGCGGGCCTCGATTCGGCATGTGCCGATTATTATGCTTACGGCACGGGACACGGAGCTTGACAAGGTGATCGGGCTGGATGCCGGGGCGGATGACTATATCACGAAGCCTTTTAGCGTGCTGGAGCTTTGCGCACGTGTGCGGGCGCAATTGCGGCGTGTGGCGGAGCAGAAAGTACCGGAGAAACTGTGGTCAGCAGGAGGGCTTACGCTCAACGCGGCAACGCGGGAAGTCTTTGCAGCGGGGGCATTACTGGAACTTACATTCAAAGAATTTGCGCTTTTGAAGCTACTCATAGCAAATCAGGATCGAGCGCTCACGCGTGAGGAGCTGCTTGAGGAGGTCTGGGGTGCAGATTACTATGGAGAGACGCGGACTTTGGATATTCACATTGCAACCCTGCGGCAAAAGCTAAGGGCGGCGGAGCCGGGGCGGGAGTACATTAAGACAGTGCGCGGCCTTGGCTATCGGTTCATAGGGGGAGATGGGAAGTGAGAAAGCTGATTATACGCGCTGCCCCTGTTGCGAAATTGAGAGATGACATGATGAACCGGGGAATTGTGCAGCCGCATTTGAATCCTGCCGATTATCCTTATAAGGAGCTACAAGAGATCGCGCAGAAATTCAACGATTTAACCATCGAGAGCCGAAATACGGCATTTCTGCGGCGGGACTTCTTTGCAAACGCAAGCCATGAGCTGAAAACGCCGATCACCGCAATCAAAGGCAGTGCGGAACTGTTGTGTGCAGATGTCCCACTGGGTGAGGCGCAACAGCGGGAGTTGCTCCAGCGGATTGGAGCTGAGGCGGAGCGGCTACATAGTCTGATTAATGATATCATCATGATTAACCGTTTGGAGAGCGAGGAAACTGCCGGGGAAAAAGAAGAAATGGATCTTGCCGAAATTGTCCGCGCGTGTGTGGATGAGGTGATGACCTTGGCTGAGCAAAATCGGCTCAGGATGGATGTTACGCTAGAGTTGGTGACGCTTTTGGCGAATCGGAAAAAGGTCTATGAGGTGTTTGGCAATCTCATCGTGAATGCGGCGAACTATACGCGTCCGGGCGGGTGTGTGGAAATCCAACTAAGTGCGGATGCGGGGGAGATTCGGTTTTCGATTCGCAACGATGGCGAACCGATTCTGGCGGGTCATCAGGCACGGATTTTTGAGCGATTTTATCGACTGGACTCCGGCCGAAGCAAGGCGGCAGGTGGCACAGGGCTTGGGCTATCGATTGTGAAACACGCAGTGGAGAGCCTAGGCGGGACGATTCGCCTGGAGAGTGATGAGCGGGTTGGGGTTTTGTTTGTGGTGATGATTCCGCGGTGAAGTGGGGAGTAATTGTTGTGTGTGCTGGAATAATCACATCACTTGCATGTAGTTATAAAGATATTGAATAAATGAAGCGAGGGTTCTTACAGTTGTTAGATACTGTAAGAACCCTCGTGCTGGTTGCGGGAGCAGGATTTGAACCTACGACCTTCGGGTTATGAGCCCGACGAGCTACCGGACTGCTCCATCCCGCGATGTGATTGCCCTTGAAAGAAGCTTTATTATAATAACATAACTCCCTGTCGAAGTCAAGGAGAACTTGGCGTTAGAGAGAACAAGGGCATTATTGACCGTGGGGGCGGCCTTTGGCTGTCCATCCCCCAATAATAGCTGCGGACGCGCAGAGCGCGCCCCTACATGCACAATCAATGCGCTTGAGTCGCTTCCTTGGCCCTTATCATGACAGGATGAAACCGTTTCCGGCTGGACGATCCACATGGCAGATGGTTTAGATGTAATATGGTCATAATAGAATATATCTTAACGGGAACCGTATAAAATCTTTATAAAGAAGGGCAAAAACTTTGTGAAAAATTTATCTTCAGTTTTTCTTGCGTCATATGATATAATGTCTCAGTATGAATGGGGGAAGCAGGATGGATCGAGATTGGGTTAGAGCCTTGGCGTTTCTCTCGCAGATTGGTGTTACAGTTGCCGCTTGTATTATAGTTGGCGTGTTTTTGGGACGTTTTTTGGATAATCTCTTTGGGACATCGCCTATCCTGATCATCATTTGTTCGCTCTTGGGTGTCGGGGCCGCGTTTAAGGCGATTTTTGATCTTGCCTCTAAAGAGTGAAAGGGAGACTTGTGTGAAAAATCTGTCAGAAGTGACACAGAAAATGATTTTTGTAATCGCCGCGTTGGCGGGGCTTATTTGTCTCGGCGGTCTTGTGTTTTTTCGCTCGATCGAAGCGTTTTATTTTGCGAATGGTGTAGTCTTGGGTGCCGCGCTCAATGTTTTGAAGGTGATCATGCTTGAGGGTATGGTAAGAAAACTTGGCGCGTCGGCAGAGTCCTATCGGGTACATAAGGTATATCTACAGATTGCCCTGCGCTTTATACTCACAGCAGGCGTACTGCTGATTGGAGTGTTTGTGCCCTTTGTCAATCTGGTTGGCGTGGTGGCAGGGATTTTCACCCTACCGATTTCCGGATTTGCGATGAAGTTTTTCCCAGATGCCCAGTAATATGTAGAAGCGACTTGCGATGAGGTGGTGTGTTTGTGGTCAATTTTGATGTTCAGAATATCTTCTCGTTCCGGATCTTTGGTTTTGAAGTCTGGGTCACGCAGACGATTATAAACACATGGATTATCATGCTGCTTATTGTGGGTGCGGCGCTCTTTTTGCGCGCTCAACTGCGTGCCTCCAAAGAAGTGCCCAGCGGTGGGCAGAATGTGGCGGAGTTTTTGGTCGAAGCGAGTGACAACTTTGTTTTGAGTATGGGCGGCGAGAAAGCCAAATTCGTTGGCGGATGGATTTTTATGGCGTTCACCTTTATCCTGATCTCCAACATCTCCGGTCTAATTGGTCTTCGTCCGCCGACAGCGGATTGGGCGACAACCCTTGCCATGGCGCTTGCCACCTTCTTCTTGATTCAAGTTGCGGGAATGAGATATCGCGGCGGGAAGTATTTGAAAACCTTTCTCAGACCGTTTCCGCTGTTTTTGCCCATCAACATTATAGGTGAACTTGCCCGACCTGTTTCTCTCAGCTTGCGTTTGTTCGGCAATATCATTGCAGGGCTTATTATTATGACACTCCTATATGGGCTGACCCCTTGGTTTATTCAGCTGGGACTTCCGGCTTTCTTGCACGCTTATTTTGACATCTTTATGGGTGTGCTGCAAACCTACGTCTTTTGTGCGCTGAGCCTTGCCTTTATTGGTTCTGCCAGCGCTGAAGAATGATACACAGAACAAAGCAAAAATTTTCACAATTGGAGGAACAAAAGTTATGGAATCATCATTAGCAATGGTCATTGTCGTCGCACAAATTTCAGCAGTTATTGCACTGTTCGTTGGGGTTCTCACCTGTTTGGCACAGGCGAAGATTGCGGCCACTGCGATTGAGTCAATCGCGAGACAGCCGGAGTCAGCAGGTCAGGTCAGAGGTTCTATGATCATCGGTCTTGCCATGGCAGAGACTGCCGGTATCTATGGATTGCTCATCTCTTTCCTCTTGCTCTTCGCAAACCCCCTTATCCCAATCTACTTGGCGAATCGCTAAAACAAGTATACAGTTGAGTAGTTTGATTTTTGCAAGAGAGGAGGGGTTTTCGTGGAGCTAATGCAAGTTCTGACCGCCGTCCCAGAGGGGCGTGTGTTCGGTTTGGATGCACAGATGTTTGCATCTACCATTATGCAAATCCTCAATGCGGTTGTGCTGTTTGGACTCTTGTTCTTCATCCTCTATAAGCCTGTGCGGACTGCCTTACAGAAGCGGACGGAGAAAATCAAGTCGCAGTTAGACCGGGCAGAGCAGGACATGAGCCAGGCGGAGTCGCTCAAGGCGCAGTATGCGGAGAATCTCTCTCACATTGAGGACGAGCGGCTTGAGATATTAGATGCGGCGCAGAAAAGCGCGATGCAGAAGGGCCGCGACATTGTAGATGGCGCGAAGAGCGAAGCAGATACCGTAAAGAGACAGGCGCAGCAAGTCATTTTACATCAGCAAGAGCAAGTGCGTGATAGTTTGAGACTGCATGTGATTGAGCTCTCTTCTGCGATGGCTTCTAAAATCGTCTCTCACGTGATTGACCGTGAGGTGCAAGACCGCCTCTTTGACGAAGCCCTGCGCGAGTTGGAGGAAGCCACATGGCCGAAATAAACAGGCTTTATGGAAAGGCACTCTTTGATCTTACCCTGCAACATGGGAACATGGAATCCTGCTTCGCGCAAGCGGCTTTGATGCGTGATATGCTGGAGCTTCCGGAGAGTCAGCAGATGCTTACGAATCCTTTGGTGCCAAAAGCGTCGAAGTTTCGTTTTTTAAATGATGCCTTTCCTGACACAGTGATTGAACCTTTGCGCTCTTATTTGGAGCTCTTAATTGACAAAAACCGAGAGGAGATTTTGGCATCTTCTCTCGCAGAATTTCTCAATATGGGAGACCAGTGGCGCGGTGTGGTAGAGGCGCATGTGGTTTCAGCGGCGGAGCTCCGTCCGGAGCAGGTTTCTGCGCTGCAAGATGTGCTTGCGCGAAAGCTCGAGCAGACAATTGACATGAGCATGACAGTTGACCCGTCTCTCATTGGCGGGTTTTACATCAACGTCGGCGGATACACGGTAGACCGGAGTGTCCGGCGGCAGTTACAAGACATGAAACTCAGTATTGAAAGAGGGGAGGGGTTCGATGGTACTCAAACCTGATGAAATTAGCTCCGTGATCAAACAGCAGATTGAAGCATATTCCTCGAAATTGGATGTGACAGAGTCCGGCAGTGTCATCCAAGTTGGTGACGGGATTGCGCGTGTGTTTGGTTTGCAAAACGCAATGAATGGTGAGCTCCTAGAGTTCCCGAACCGTGTGTTTGGGATAGCGCTGAACCTAGATCAAGACAGCATTGGTGCTGTTATCATGGGTTCAGATGCCAAGATTAAAGAGAAAGATCCTGTGCGTCTCACAGGACAAGTGGCGGAAGTGCCGGTTGGAGATGCGCTGTTGGGGCGTGTTGTCAATGCCCTCGGTCAGCCCATTGACCAAAAGGGGCCGATTGCGTCGAACGTGACGCGGCGGATCGAGCGTATCGCACCCGGTGTTATCACCCGGCGTGAGGTCAATGTGCCCATGCAGACCGGAATCAAGGCGATTGATGCCATGGTACCCATCGGACGCGGTCAGCGCCAGCTGATTATCGGTGACCGTCAGACCGGGAAGACGACGATCGGCATAGACACGATCATCAACCAAAAGGGAAAAAATGTGCTCTGTATTTATGTTGCAATCGGGCAGAAAGCCTCCACCGTTGCGCGGATTGCAAGAACCTTGGAAGACGCGGGAGCGATGGAATATAGCACGATTGTTGCCTCTACCGCCAGTGAGTCTGCGCCAATGCAGTATATTGCCCCTTATGCGGGCTGTGCCATTGGAGAAGAGTGGATGGAACAGGGGAAAGATGTGCTTATCATCTATGACGACCTTTCCAAACACGCGGTTGCGTATCGTGCGCTGAGTCTCTTGCTTCGCCGTCCGCCCGGACGGGAGGCGTATCCGGGAGATGTGTTTTATCTGCACTCAAAGCTATTGGAACGTGCGGCTTGTCTCAATGAAGAATACGGCGGCGGTTCACTGACTGCCCTACCGATTATCGAAACCCAAGAGGGGGATATTTCAGCCTATATCCCAACGAATGTCATCTCCATCACGGATGGGCAGATTTATTTGGAGACAGAGTTATTCAACGATGGTGTGCGTCCTGCGATTAACGCCGGATTCTCCGTTTCCCGTGTTGGGGGAGCGGCGCAGATTAAGGCGATGAAGAAGATTGCCGGGCCTTTGCGTATCGAGCTTGCCCAATATCGTGAGCTTGCGGCTTTCTCTCAATTTGGGTCTGATTTGAGCGAAGATACCTTGGCGCGTCTGAACCATGGGAAGCGGATCATTGAAATCCTCAAGCAACCCCAGCATAAGCCGATGCCGGTTGAACGGCAGGTGCTTATTTTGTACGTGCTGACGAACAACTACCTGGCAGATATTCCCACCCCGCGGATTCGCGAGTTTGAACACAATTTCATCGATTTTGTGGAAGAACGGTACCCGGACATCCCGGAGACCATTCGGGAAACAGGCGCTGTTTCGGAAGAGACAGAGGAAGCGATCAAAGCTGCGATTGCTGCTTTCAAAGAAACGCATCCATACGACTAAGGAGGCTTTGTATGCCATCCAGAAAAGCCATAAAACGTCGTGTTTCTAGTGTAAAGACGACGAGACAGATCGTCAAAGCCATGGATATGGTCGCAGGTACAAAGCTTCAGAGAGTCAAGAAATGGCTCTATGCGGCGCGCCCTCAGGCGGAGGAATCCAAGCGGATGTTGGATCAGCTGAAGCGCTGTGAACAGACCGCAGACCATGTGTTCTTCCGCGAGCGGGAGGGCAAACGTGTTGCCTACGCTGTGATTTCCAGCGATCGGGGGCTTTGCGGCGGTTATAACACGAATATCTGCAACGCGGCGCTTCGGCATATGCGGGAGATGGAGTGTGAGGAGCAGATTTTTGCCATTGGACTGCGAGGCAAAGAGTTTTTCACACGACAGGAGCGTAATATTGTCCACTGGTATCAGGAGATATCTGAGACTGCTTTCTATGAGGATGCACGCATGATTGCAGATACACTCATTGAGCGCTTCTTGAACAATGAGGTAGACGAGATATATGTGGCATATACGCATTTTGCGACTGTGCTCACCCATGAGCCGCAAGTTGTGCGTGTGCTCCCCTTGGGAGATAAAGATGAGATGCCGGATGATGCTCATTTTGAGATGAGCTATGGTCCCGACCTTAAGACGGTGCTTGATTACGCGGTACCCACTTATTTGCGCGGGTTTCTTTACAGTGTGCTGTTAGAATCTTGTGCGTGTGAACAGGCAGCTCGCATGGTCAGTATGGAAGCCGCCACGAAGAACGCGACGGATATTATTGACAATCTTTCCCGCATATACAACCGCCGCCGCCAGGCGGAGATTACCCAAGAGATTACGGAAATCATCGGTGGGGCGGAAGTCTCGGGGAAATAGATGCAATATGTTTGTTGTAGGGGCGAACTGTGTTCGCCCGCCATTGTGCGACACCTCGGGCGAACACAGTTCGCCCCTACATACTCTGTTCGCTTAAGCTCATGACATTGGAAACAGATAGGAGCTGATCTATTTGGCAAACGTAGGAAAAGTTCTACAGATCATCGGTGCGGTTTTGGATATTCGGTTTGAGACAGCACTGCCGGCGCTTTATAATGCGATTACCATCCAAAATGGGGAGGACGAGATTGTTCTCGAAGTCACCCAGCATTTGGGTGACAATGTGGTGCGCTGTATTGCGATGAACGCAACAGACGGACTCCGCCGTGGGATGGATGCAATAGATACGGGTGCGCCCATCTCTGTCCCTGTTGGTGAGGCAACCCTTGGGCGCATGTTAAACGTCATGGGCAAAGCCATTGACAAGGCACCAGAGCCGAAAGCAAAGGAGTATTGGCCCATCCATCGCGAACCGCCCGGATTTGCGGATCAAATTCCGGCGGCGGAAATGCTGGAGACAGGGATTAAGTCTATTGATTTGCTCTGTCCCTATTCAAAGGGCGGCAAGATCGGACTTTTCGGTGGCGCGGGTGTTGGGAAGACGGTTCTCATTATGGAACTCATCCGCAACATTGCCACCGAGCACGGGGGATATTCCGTGTTCACCGGTGTTGGTGAGCGGACGCGTGAGGGGAACGATCTGTACGAGGATATGAAAAACTCCGGGGTTATTGATAAGACATCCCTTGTCTTCGGACAGATGAACGAACCGCCCGGTGCGCGTATGCGCGTGGGCTTGACAGGTCTCACCATCGCGGAGTATTTCCGTGATGTTGCACAGCAGGACGTTCTACTCTTTGTGGATAACATCTTCCGCTTTGTGCAGGCGGGTTCTGAGGTATCGGCTCTCCTAGGACGTGTACCCAGTGCGGTTGGATATCAGCCCACACTCTCCACTGAGATCGGTGCCTTGCAAGAGCGGATTACGTCCACGAAGACAGGCTCCATCACTTCTGTCCAGGCGATTTATGTCCCAGCGGATGACTTTACTGACCCATCCGCGGCAACGACATTTGCCCATTTAGACGCGACAACTGTGCTCTCCCGTGCGATTGTGGAGCAGGGGATTTATCCGGCGGTTTCGCCTCTGGAATCCACCTCGCGGATTTTGGAAAAGGACGTTGTGGGAGAGGCGCACTATCGTGTGGCGCGGCAGGTGCAGAGTATTTTGCAGCGGTATAAAGACCTGCAAGATATTATCGCGATTTTGGGTGTGGATGAGTTGTCTGAAAGTGACAAGCTAATCGTGAACCGTGCGCGGAAAGTGCAGCGCTTCTTGTCTCAGCCTTTCTTTGTGGCGGAGAAATTCACCTCGATTCCGGGCAGATATGTGCCGGTTGCTGAAACAGTGCGCGGGTTCGGCGAGATTATTGATGGCAAACACGATGAGATTCCAGAGGGCATGTTCCTAAACGCCGGTGGGATTGAGGATGTGTTAGAGCGTTTTCATGCGAGTAAGAAATAAGAAAATTTTTCTCCGCCAAGGGCGGGGAAAATAGAAGCTTTTAGACAGGAGGCACCTGCCTTGGCGAAGAATCAATCAGGAAAACAACTCCGCCTGCGGGTGATTACCCCCACGGAGACGAAAATTGACAAATCTGTAGATATGGTGATCATGCGCTGTATTGACGGGGACATGGGTGTGTTGCCCGGGCATCAGGCGCATATCACAGTGCTTGCGGACGGGGTGCTTCGGGTTTTGAACGGCGGTCGTGAGCGCAGACTTGCGATCTTTGGCGGCATTGCTGAGGTATGGCAGGATGTAATCACGGTTCTAACGGAAGAGGCCCACTGGCCGGGGGATATTAACAAAGACCGCGCGCAAGAGGCGCGTGCACATCTAGAGCGCACGATTCAAGAACGGACGGATGATCGAGAGCTGTTGCAAGATCAAATCTTGCTCCGGCGCGCCTTGGTAAAGATTGAGGTTGGCTCGCTCCCGCTGGATAGTGAGGAAGATGAATAGGATTATGCTGACAAGCCCCTTTTGGGGCTTGTTTTTTGTAGGGGCGAACTGTGTTCGCCCGCGATTGTGAGATTCACCGCATTGTTGGTGGTGTACAGATAATTGAAACATGCGGGCGAACACAGTTCGCCCCTACAGGGTGTCTTCCTGGTATCGCAGGGTTATCCCAACTTGACAGCACCCCGTCCAACATGATACCATACTCCAGTAATTGAATAGCCCAAGATGATGGTGTGCATGGGCGTAAGCCGTGCGATAATAGGGAATTGGGTGCAAATCCCAAACAGTCCTGCTGCCGTTAAGATGAATGGGCGTGTCGTGTCTGAGAGATACTCGGACAGCCATTGGGTTACTAGACCTGAGAAGGCAGACGTGTCGCGTACAAACATCTAAGTCGGAAAACCTGCCTTCATTTCTGCCGTAAGGAGTCCACAGGATATGGATTGGTACGGGTTTTTGCAGATGAGTTGCATCACTCTAACCTTTGCGCGTGTTCGCGGCGGGCTAGAGTTTTTTAATTTGGGGAGGACAAGAAAATGAAATCAAAACGCTTTATCTTATCAATTGTTCTGCTTGCGCTGATTGCGGCTGTGACCTTTGCGGGCTGTAATGACGACAACGGCGGAGCCGATACACCGACAGTCGCTACGGAAGATGTGCAAACAATCGGGCAAGGTGCCACTGTGTTTCGCTTTGAGATGATCGACGAGAATGAGGCAGTCAGCGCATGGGATGTCCACACAGATGAGACAACTGTTGGGGCAGCGCTACTGGACGTAGGACTCATCGCCGGAGAGGAATCTGAGTGGGGACTGATGGTTATGGAAGTAGACGGCGTTGTTGCTGATTGGGATGCCAATCAATCGTTCTGGGCCTTCTATGTTGACGGCGGCTTTGCCATGGCAGGTGTGGATGAGACTGACATTGAATCCGGAGTGACGTATGCATTTGTCTACACGCAAGGCTAGGATATCCACGCGGGAATTAATGATATTCTCCGTACTCAGCACGATGATGTTTCTGTCGAGAGTCCTCTTGCAAGGGATTCCCAGTGTGCATCTGCTGGGCTTGTTTATTGCGATTATTACGCGGACCTATCGGTGGAGAGCCTTGATTCCCCTGTATGGATATGTCTTGCTTGAGGGCTTGTTCACCGGATTTTCCATGTGGTGGATGCCCTATCTCTATATTTGGCTGCCCTTGTGGGGTGCATTTATGGGTTTGGGTAAGCTGGAACTTCCCCGAAAGATCGGGGCTCCGCTGTACATGATTGTGTGCGCGCTACACGGACTATCCTTCGGACTGCTATATGCACCTATGCAGGCGCTCATGTTTGGATTCAGCTTTCAGGCCACCATCGCTTGGATTATAGCGGGATTACCCTTTGACATTATCCATGCCATCGGAAATCTTGCTGCCGGAACGATGATTATTCCGCTTTCGACGCTGCTCAAAAATCTGGACAATGGACAATACAGATCGTGAGAGAGCAGCACAATCAGTGCATTCACACTGCGGGACGATGAGGGCATCATTCCACAATGTACAACGCACGTAGGGGCGGATGGTAATCCGCCCGTGGTTTGGTGGGACGATTACCATCGTCCCCTACTTGACAAATGGGAAAGCTTCATTGTATAATAACGAAGTTCGAGCGTCTTTGACCGAAACCCCGCCGGAGGCTAGGGGGAAGGTCGAAGGGAGACGAGTCCCCTTTCGAAGGTGCATCGTGAGCGAAGCGAACTTATACGTTTTCCGCAGAAAACGTATGCGACTTTGGCCCAGTAGTTCAGTTGGTTAGAACGCCAGCCTGTCACGCTGGAGGTCGACGGTTCGAGCCCGTTCTGGGTCGCCAGCTCACTACCGAGGTTGCTGTATTTCGTTTCCATCGTCGGGCGTTGCCCTTAGGATGAAAACTCCATGCCGCAACCTCGTCGTTCGCTTCAAATCGAAGCAGAGCGGGCGCTTCGATTTGTGAGGTCAAAGGCGAGGTCAAGATCAAGAGCAAAGTATGCTGCTATAGCTCAGTCGGTAGAGCGCGTCCTTGGTAAGGACGAGGTCCCCGGTTCAAATCCGGGTAGTAGCTCCAGAAAATTATTGAAAATAGTAGCTTTCCTAGTTTCGGGGGGCTACTATTTTTATAACAAAGGAGCGTTTTTTATGCATTACTCATTCCATACCGCAAATCGCAAGACCCTATACGACAGCTTGTCCGACGGGACGCTTCTCCTATCCTTTGCCGGAGAAGCATTGAGGCAATCCGCCGATGCCTATTATCCCTTTTTTGCAAATCGAAACTTTGTGTATCTCACCGGTTTGAGTGGATCGGAGCCAAAGGGGTTCATACTTCTTGCGAAAAAAAAGGGGGATATCGTGGAAGAGACGATATTTGCTCTCCCGCCTGACCTTCTTGCTGAGCGCTGGAATGGAAGGAGGTTGCCCTTTGATGAAATCTCTGAATTATCGGGCATTTCCCATGTTTTGCCGCTGGCAGAATTTGAGGGAGTGTTCCACAAGGCTGTAAATTCCGGGCAGTTTGGAATCTTAGCGCTGGATTTAGAGCGTCATAAGTTAGGAGAGCCTGATGGTGCGTCTCATCATTTTGCAAAGCTTTCGGCTGAGCGATATCCGCAACTTGCTGCGGCCAGCTACAGCAAGCAAATGCGTATACAGCGTACCATCAAAATGCTCTGTGAAATCGAAGCCATGCAAGAGGCGATGAAAGTAACAAAAGCCGGGATTACCGCCATGATGCGGGCATCTAGGCCGGGCATGTATGAGCATGAGTACAAGGCGATTTTTGATCATACCTTAACGGATTACGGTGTACTCGTTCCTGCCTTCCAGCCTATCATTTCAGCGGGGAATAATAATTTCTTCATCCATTACGACAGCTATATGGGCAAAGCTGAGGATGGGGATATGATACTAAATGATGTGGGAGCTTGCTGGGATAACATATGTACCGATGTCTCCAGAGGCTGGCCCTGTAACGGCAAATTCAGCGAGCGGCAGCGGTTGCTTTATGAAGTTGCGTATAACACCTCTGAGTACATGTTTGACCTCATAAAGCCGGGTATGCCCATGGCTGATGTGGATCTCATTGCTCGCCGGCGCAATTTTGAATATTTGAAAGAGTTGGGGCTTGTGGATACATATGAAAACGCCGGCAAGCTGATTTGGCACGGGGGTGCGCATCATGTAGGCTATGATGTCCACGATATGGTGGACTTGACCATGCCTGTGTCACCGGGGATGGTATTCAGTGTGGATATCGGCATTTACTGTGAGGAATGGGGGATTGGTTTCCGTCTTGAAGATAACTGTCTGGTTACAGAGGATGGCTGTATGAACCTCTCTGCCGACATTCCCCGCACGATAGAGGAAATCGAAGCTGAAATGGCGGAGGATGCTTAGATGCCCGCACCGCTCATCTATAAAATCCAGAAATTTTCCATACATGATGGTCCTGGAATCCGCTCTACGGTGTTTTTTCAAGGCTGCCCCCTTCGATGTAAGTGGTGCCATAACCCGGAGAGCTTCAGTTTTGGCGGAGAGTCCGGACAAGAATGGTCGGTTCCGACACTAATTGAAGAACTTGAAAAAGACAGGATCTTTTACGAAGAAAGCGGCGGAGGCGTGACCCTGTCTGGCGGAGAACCGATGGCGCAGGATATGAAATATATTACGGAGCTGCTCCAGACATTGACCCGCAGAGGGATACGCATTGCGATTGATACTTGCGGGGAGGCTTCTTGGGAGAACTTTGAGGCGGTTTTGCCTTATACCGATCTATTTCTCTATGATTTAAAGTTGTGGGATAAGGAGCGGCATATTGGGTTTACAGGCGTGTCAAACGAACAAATACGATTGAATTTATCCCGCTTAGGCCGGAGCGGAGCAAAGATTTGTCTGCGGCTTCCGCTGATTGCTGGACTTAACGATAGCTTGGCAGACATGGAACATATCGCGGCTTGGCTTAACGCGGAGGGTGTGCGGCCTATTTGGATTAGTCTGCTTCCTTATCATGAATACGGAAATAGCAAGTATGCCCAGCTGGGACTGGAATCGCCGCCCTGCTTTGAGTCGCCGGGTCAAGACCGTTTGTATGAGATCAAAGCATTTTGGGAGCATCGGGGCTATCAAACCGCTATCGGTGGCGCGATTGAGTTGTAATCGGACACACCCATAGGGGTGTCGCCCACGTCCTTACTATCAGCAAATTGTAACCACGGGCGACCACAGGTCGCCCCTACTTCGCAAGGAGAATTGCCATGGCACACAATACAAATATAGGAATAAAACAGCGGGGCTCTACAGCGCGCATTCGCCGCCTGCGCCAAATCAGCGAGGAATCCGTTCCATCCATTTGCATGGAGCGGGCGGTACTGCTGACTGAGGCTTACAAGTTGTATGAGGGCAAGCACTCTCCGCCTGTTCTTCGGGGGCTTGTGTTCAAGCACATCATGGAGCGGCGCAGCTTGTATCTTGAGCGGGGCGCACTGATTGTGGGTGAGAAGGGACGCAAGCCTTGGGCGGTTCCGACATTTCCGGAGCTTTGCTGTCATACGTTGGACGATTTGCAAAATATGAACGATAGAGAAAACGTCTTTTTCAAAGTGTCTGAGGAAGATATGCAAATCCAGCGGGATGTGGTCATCCCTTACTGGAAAGATCGGGCGATGATGACGAGAACGAACGCTCTGTTACCTGCGGCGTGGCATGATCTGTTTCATGCCGGGATGTTTACGGAATTCTTAATGCAGCGAGGACCTGGTCATACGGTTGCCGATGGGAAAATCTATCAGAAGGGCTATCTGGATTTCATTGCGGATATTGACCGAGAAATCGCCTCCCTAGACTTTTTGGGCGATTCGCCTGCGTTGGACAAGCGGGAAGAGCTAATGGGGATGCGCCTCACCTGTGAGGGGATGATCATTCTGGGGCAGCGTTATGCCGCCCTCGCAAGAGAGCTTGCGGAACAAGAATCTGACCCAATTTGGAAAGAAGAGCTGGAAGAGCTTGCCTGCATCTGTGATGTCGTTCCCGCACGTGCTCCTCAGACCTTCCGACAGGCGCTGCAAATGTACTGGTTCACGCACATCGGCGTAACGGTTGAGATGAACAACTGGGATGCCTACTCTCCTGGTAAGTTAGACCAGCATTTGGAGCCGTTTTATCAGCGGGATCTGGAAGCGGGGACACTGACCCGCGAATCCGCCCGGGAACTTTTGGAAAACTTCTGGATTCAATTTAACAATCAGCCCGCACCGCCTAAGGTGGGGATCACCTTGAAGGAGAGCGCCACATATACAGATTTCTGCAACATCAACACTGGCGCACTACGTCCAGACGGCACATGCGGTGTCAGCGAGGTCAGCTACTTGATATTAGAAGTCATGGCTGAGATGAAGCTGCTTCAACCCAGCTCCAATGTCCAAATATCCCGGAAAACGCCGGAGCATTTTTTGCGGGAAGCTGTGAAGATCTCGCAAAAAGGATGGGGGCAGCCTGCTTTTTACAACGCCGACGCGATTATTCAGGAACTGCTCCATATGGGAAAATCTCTGGATGATGCCAGAGAGAGTGGTGTCGCCAGCGGCTGTGTGGAAACTGGGACGGCAGGGAAGGAAGCCTATGTGTTAACCGGATACTTGAATATCCCTAAAATCTTGGAGCTTACATTATTTCGAGGCTATGACCACTTTACAGGAAAACAAATTGGACTCGACTTTGGGGAGCCTGAACAGTTTGGATCTTATGAGGTGCTATACGATAACTTCTATAAGCAGCTGACTTATATAGTAGAACAAAAGATAGCGGGCAATAATCTGATCGAGCGGATGTATATGAACCATATGCCTGTGCCGCTGCTTTCGGTGCTCACCGACGACTGCATCAAACGAGGCAGGGACTATAACGCTGGTGGTGCCAGATACAACACCAGCTACATACAATGTGTGGGGATATCTACGGTGAGCGATTCCCTTGCCGCAATCAAAAAGCTGGTATATGACAGTGACACCCTTTCTATGGAGCAGATGGTATTTGCTTGCAAGACGGACTATGAAAATGATAGTGATGTCTTAGAGCTTGTTAGAGAGACCCCGAAATATGGCAACGATGAGGATTATGCTGACAATATCTTAAAAGACGTGGCAAACTCCCTGCAAGCGGCCATTTCCGGGCGGGATACGCCGAAAGGCTCAAAGACGATTGTAGAGTTTCTGCCCACCACCAGCCATGTTTATTTTGGACAGGTTATGTTGGCAAGTCCAGATGGCAGACGAGCGGGTATTCCTCTAGCTGATGGGATATCTCCGGAAAAAGGCGCGGATCGGAAGGGTCCCACTGCGGTGCTCAAATCTGCCGCTAAGCTGGATCAGCTCAAAACAGGCGGAGCGCTCCTCAATTTGAAATTTAGTCCTTCTATTGTGGCGGGGGAGGAGGGGACAAGGAACATTGCCGCTCTAATCCGCTCTTACTTTACAATGGATGGACACCATGTACAGTTCAATGTGATTGATCGGGAAACTCTATTGGAGGCCCAAGTGCACCCAGAGGAATACAGGGATTTGATTGTCCGTGTTGCGGGATACAGTGACTATTTCGGAAACTTGGATAAGGCACTGCAAGATGAAATTATTGCTAGGACAGAGCAAAGTTTCCGATGAGCCTTGATATGGGCATAAATGTGCGTCTTTTTATTTGTGCGAATTGCAAACAATGTGTGTGGTGGGAGGACAAATAAACGTGCTTTATGGACGTTTTTCACAAAGAAAGCGCTGTGTACAAAAAAGGCGCAAAAAATGCTTGCAATTTATCCTTTGCAGGCATATAATCACCTCCACGCCACACTAATCATTTAGTGTGGAGAAGCGACAGTCGACGGTCGAAATTGAGGAGGTAAATGAAAATGAAAAGATCGAAACGGTTCCTTGCACTGCTCTTGGTGCTCCTTTTGGCGGTGGGGGTGTTTGCTGCCTGCCAAGAAGCGCCGGTCACACCGGAACCAGAGCCAGCAGAAGAAACACCTACACCAACAGAAGTTCCAGAGCCAGACGAAGAGCCGGAAGCAGAAGACGATGAGCCGTTCCCAGGTGTCATTGCAGTCGTAACAAACACCATTGACCAAAACGAAGAAGAATTCCGCAGTGCAGAAGCTCTCGTGGCAAGATTCGGAGCTGATAAAGTGATTCACAGAACTTGGCCGGTTTACTTTGCAACAGAGCCGGAGATGATGATCACAACGCTCACAGAAATCGCATCTGATCTTGATGTTGGTGCAATTGTCATCAACCAAGCCGTTGTCAATACCAACGCAGCCATCGATGCAGTACGCGAAATCCGCGGCGATGATATCTTCATCGCAGTTGTAGCAGCAGCGGAAGATCCGGCCGATACTTATGCCAGAGTTGACTTGTCTCTTGACATTAACAATCCTGCTATCGGCGCATTGTTTGTTGACCAAGCAGTTGCAATGGGTGCAGACACCATCGCCCACTACTCATTCCCAAGGCATATGGCAATTCCACAGCTCGCCACGCGCCGTGACAATATGGCAGCGGCAGCTGAAGCAGCCGGTCTTCGCTTTGTAGAGCTTCCGTCACCAGATCCAATGGAAGAGGGCGGCATGGCAGCCAGCCAGTTGTTCATTTCACAAGACGTGGGCAGACAAGTGGCAGAACTCGGGGAGAATACGGCATTCTTCTCCACAAACTGCGGACAGCAGATCCCGCTCTTGCAGCAAGTTCTTGCATATGGTGCAATGTATGTCCAACCTTGCGATCCTTCTCCATTCCACGCGTTTCCGGCAGCCTTAGGTCTTGCGGCAAATGACGGAGACGCAATGGATCAGTTTTCCATCGCAGAAATCATTGCATTGACCAGAGACGCGATTGCGGAAGCCGGTATGACAGGCAGACTGTCCAACTGGGCATTGCCTGCCAGTATGGCGAATACGACTGTAGGCTTTATGTATGCTGTTGAATGGCTCAATGGGCGTGTGACCCATGAAATTGGTCAGGTTGATGAGGCTGTTCTGCTCAGACTCTTTGGTGACTATGCGGAAGAGATGCTAGGTGAGCGTATGTATCCCGACTTATCTCAATTGCGGATAGGTGATGACGTATTCTCGACTATGTATGTAATTTTAATGCCTTATATCGTGTATTAAGGCAAGTTGTTGCTCTGCATTGCGGCATCTCCCGTACCCATAGCTGACAACGCAGACAGTTGATTGCCGCGAAACGGGTAAATAGTGCCGTTTCGCGGCAATTATGCTGCTATATTGCAGTAGCATACAAAGCGCTATAGGGATGAGATGATTGCCCGAACAGAGCAGAGTTTCCGGTGAGAATGGGTGCTTGCACTGGATACTTACAAAAAAACAGCATATTCCACATATTTTTGCTTGACGACACAAAGCAAGACGTGTTATAATCTTGGTTATTATATCTTTAGCGCTTTAAAGATATAGTAAATCTAAATTTGATGAGAGGGAGATTGATTGAAAATGAAAAAGGTACTAATTATTCTTCTGGTACTAGGTTTGCTGGTTTTTGCAGCAGCATGTGCAGGAGACACCACGCCGCCAGCGGCAGATCCAGATCCAGTAGAAGAAACACCTACCCCAGAACCAACAGAGCCAGAAGACGAGCCTGAGCCTACAGATGACGAGCCTTTCCCGGGCATCATCGCGGTTGTAACAAACACCATTGACCAAAACGAAGAAGAATTCCGTAGCGCAGAAGCCCTCGTGGAACGTTTCGGAGCTGACAAAGTCATTCACAGAACGTGGCCGGTTTACTTTGCAACAGAGCCGGAAATGATGATCACTCTACTTACAGAAATCGCATCTGACCTTGATGTTGGCGCGATTGTCATCAACCAAGCGGTTGTTAACACCAATGCTGCCATCGACGCAGTACGCGAAATCCGCGGCGATGATATCTTCATCGTAGTTGCATCAGCAGCAGAAGATCCAGCCGATGTGTATGCTAGAGTTGACTTGTCTCTTGACGTAAACAACCCTGACATTGGCGCACTGCTTGTTGAGCAGGCAGTTCAAATGGGCGCAGAAACAATCGCTCACTACTCATTCCCAAGACACATGGCAATCCCAATGCTTTCTGCACGCCGTGACAATATGCAAGCGGCAGCAGAAGCAGCTGGTCTTCGTTTTGTTGATCTTCCTTCTCCAGATCCAATGGAAGAGGGCGGCATGGCTGCTAGCCAGCTGTTCATTTCACAAGACGTTGGCAGACAAGTGGAAGAGCTTGGTGAGAACACCGTATTCTTCTCCACAAACTGCGGACAACAAATCCCGCTCTTGCAGCAAGTTCTCGCATATGGCGCAATGTATGTTCAGCCTTGCTGTCCTTCACCATTCCACGCATTCCCACAAGCTCTTGGTCTTGCGGCACCAGGTGAAGAAGCTGTTGGACTATACTCCATCGCAGAAATCGTTGCACTGACCAGAGAAGCTGTTGCCGATGCCGGCATGACAGGCAGACTTTCTAACTGGGCGCTACCTGGCAGCATGGCTTACACGACTGTAGGCTTTATGTATGCTGTTGAGTGGCTCAATGGAAACGTTACCCAAGAAGTCGGTCAGGTTGATCAAGCTGTTCTTCTCAGACTCCTCGGTGATTATGCAGAAGAAATGCTGGGTGAGCGTATGTATCCGATCCTATCACAACTACATATTGGCGATGACGTATTCTCAACCATGTACGTAATCTTGATGCCTTATATCGTATATTAAGGCAAGTTGCTACTCTGCATTGCTGAATATCTTGTGTCATAGTTGACGCAAACGCAGACGGTTGATTGCCGCGAAACGGGTAAATAACACCGTTTCGCGGCAATTATGTTGCTACAATGAAGTAGCGTGCTATCGATATAAATAACGGAGGCGAATATGAGCCAGACCTTATTGGAAATTAAAAATGTATCCAAAGTTTATTCGGGCAACCAAGTGCTCAAAGATGTCAGCTTTGACATCAGGCCCGGTGAGATACATGCGTTGCTGGGGGAGAACGGTGCGGGAAAATCCACACTCATGAATATTTTGTTCGGCATGCCTGTCATACATACGACGGGTGGTTTTGAAGGTTCTCTTGCGATTAACGGGGAAACAGTTGAAATTAAATCTCCGTTTGACGCAATGGCACAGGGAATCGGTATGGTGCATCAGGAGTTTATGCTGATTCCTGGATTTACAATTGCCGAGAATATCAAACTCAACAGAGAGATCGAAAAAGACAATGCCTTAAACGCCGTCACTTCGCGCCTATTTGGCAAGCGAATGAAGACACTAGATTTCAAGGCAATGAACAAAGATGCCAGAGCAGCGCTTGACAGGCTTGATATGGGCATTGAAGAGTTTACTTTGGTCAAGGGATTGCCCATCGGATATATGCAATTTGTTGAAATTGCGCGTGAAATAGACAAAACAGAGCTGAAGCTTCTGGTCTTGGACGAGCCTACAGCTGTTCTCACTGAATCAGAAGCGGAGAGCTTATTGCAAGCGATGCGCACGATCGCGGCGCAGGGAATCGCTATTATATTCATCAGTCATCGTTTGAATGAAATTACCGCTGTTGCAGATCGAGTCACCATTCTGCGGGATGGGGAGCTTGTTATAACGAAGGATGTAAAAGATACCAACACCCTTGAGATCGCCGAGTATATGGTTGGCAGAAAGGTCAGTATAGAACGCTCATCCGAGCAGGCACGTGAACTCAGCGATGAAGTGATCCTTTCTGTCAAAGATCTGCACGTGGCCATGCCAAACGAGCGAGTCAAAGGCGTAAGCTTTGACGTGCGCAAAGGCGAGATCTTCGGCATAGGCGGACTTGCAGGTCAGGGTAAACTTGGAATCGCAAACGGCATTATGGGGATATACGAATCAAAAGGCGATGTCACGCTGGACGGGAAGTCAATGCCTCTGAATAAGACGAGAAAAATGCTCAATGCCGGTATGGCCTTTGTCAGTGAAGACAGAAAAGGGGTCGGCCTTTTAATTGAAGAACCCATTGACGATAACATCATGTTTACGGCAATGACCATTCACTCTGAGTTTCTTACTGCACTTCGATTGTCAGACAAGCAGGCGATCCGTGAACACGCACTGAAAATGATTAAAGAGCTTGATATCCGCTGCACATCGGAAAAGCAGCATACCGGCAGACTAAGCGGCGGCAACCAGCAAAAAGTGTGTGTTGCCAGAGCGCTGACGCAAAAGCCGCGTGTTCTCTTCGTCTCAGAGCCCACCAGAGGGATTGATATCGGGGCGAAAAAGCTGATTCTTGACCTCTTGTTAGAACTCAGCCGGGAACAGGGCATGACGGTTATTATGACTTCTTCCGAGCTTGCCGAACTAAGCAGTGTTTGTGACAGAATCGCCATTATTTGCGAGGGTGAAGTGATGGGAGTTTTACCGCCCGATGCGCCGCCAACGCAGTTTGGACTATTGATGTCCGGTATCAAAGATTTAGATGGAGAGGAGGTGTCTGGCTCATGAGTGAACTAACGAAAGAGAAATTTAACATCATAAACGCGTTCAAGCGGATTCCCTTCTCTACCAGAGCGGTAGGCGGACTCTATCTGGTTGTTTTGATTCTTGGTGTCTACTTCGGCTTTCGCATCTCGACCCTGCTTTCTGCCAGCTTGCACTTCTTTGGTGTGTGGGCGCTGTTTGCTCTCGCGAATGTGCCCTCCATTCAATCCGGCACAGGACCTAGCCTTGCGCTCCCCATCGGGATCGTCAGCGGTCTGCTTGCCATGGTGCTTGTGCTGGCGGCAGGATTTTCAGGTGTAGGCTTTATCATTGTCGGGTCAATTACAGCGCTTGTGTTCGGTAGCCTGCTCGGCTACCTGTACGGTAAGTTGATGAATGCGGTGAAAGGTTCTGAAATGGCAATTGCGCCATATACAGGTTTTGCGATCACTGCTGTATTCGGCTTGGTTTGGCTTGCAATTCCAATCAGACACCCCAACATGATTCTCTTCTTGGGAGATGGTCTGCGCCATCAGATCCCGCTGGATTACTTTAATGCGAATTTTATACTGGCAGAATTTTTGGAGTTTGAACTATTCGGCCTGGAGGTTCGCACTGGGGAGCTACTGGTGGTATTTGCCGCTTGTACTCTGATGTGGCTGTTTTTCCGCACAAAGACAGGGATTGGCATCTCAGCTGTGGGCAGAAACCCGATGTTTGCCAAGGCGACGGGCATCAATGTAGACAGAAGCAGGGTCATCGCAAATATGCTGTCAACTGCCATCGCCGCATTCGGCGTAATCGTCTACGCCCAAGGCTTCGGTTTTATACAATTATATGACTTCCCCATGTTTATGGCTTTCCCTGCGGTTGCTTGTATCTTAGTCGGCGGTGCGTCCGGACAGCGGGCGAAAGTTACAAACGTCATCGTGGGGACACTCCTGTTCCAAGGGCTTATGGCGACTGCCCTGCCCGTATTCACGAGAGTGCTTGCCGGTGGTGCCGGTGCGGATATTGTAAATCCCATCAGAATGGTGATTCAAAATGGAATCATCCTTTACGCACTGACACGGATGAGTAAGGGGGCGAAATAATGACAACTAATATGAGTATGGGAAAGAAAATCCGCATCTTCCTCCTTGACAACATTGTAATGCTTGTGTTTCTGTGCTTTGTCGTGTTTGGATTTGCAGTTTCAGATACCTTCACACCCAGTTCCTTTACAAACGATATCGTATCACGATTTTTCCGTAATGGTGTTTTAGTACTGTCCCTTATCATTCCTGTTATGGCAGGCTTGGGGCTAAACTTCGGTATCGTAGTTGGCGCTTTGGGTGGGATGTTGTCCATCATCTTTGTGCGCTATCACTATACCTTGTTCCCCGGTATAGGCGGACTGATGCTTGCGTTCTTGATCGCAACGCCTATCGCAATTCTCCTTGGATTCCTCACAGGGAAGCTCTATAACAAAACAAGAGGACAGGAAATGGTTGCAAGCCTCATCGTTAGCTTTTTTGCCAATGGTGTGTATGCGATCATTGGTCTGTTTGTAATCGGTGGTCTGATCCCGGTCAGAGCAGGTCACAGAATGATCATTCCGGGTGATCCGGGGATCGGTGTCCGCAGCTCCTTTGAGATGGGACTGCCAGCGGATGAAATGACCGGCAGGGGCGCAGGAGGCGAAGTGCCTGGTATGGCACGGGCGCTCAATAATCTCTGGCGTGTTGAATTTGTCTATGCCCTTTTGGCAGTTGCAGTTGCGGTATTTGCTTTTTTGGTTATTCGCCGCATCTACATGAAGAAAAATCCTGCCTCCGGCATAAAAGAACCGTTCTGGGCATTCTGTGTGAAAATTGCGCTTTGCGGTGCGGTAGTAGTTTTTGCCCTATACAGCTCTGCACAAATCTACTACTGGTACAATGTGTTACAAAACACACCCGGTGTTACACGGCTTGATCTTTTGCCCGGTATTTCAAACTTTGCCGTTGAGATCAGCAGGATTGACCGAGTGCCTGTTGTAACCGGTCTTGTGATTGGTGCAGTGGGATTATTCATCGTCTACTTCTCCAAGACAAAGCTGGGGCAGGATTGTCGCAGTGTTGGTCAAAGCCAGCAAATTGCAAACGTGTCCGGTATCAATGTGGATCGCACCAGAGTCATCGCGACGATTATCTCTACTGTACTTGCGGCATGGGGTATGATCATTTCCCTGCAGGATATGGGTCATGTCAGTACCTACACTGCCCATACAAACATTGGCTTCTTCTCCGTCGCGGCCATCCTGGTAGGCGGTGCAACGGCCGCCAAAGCCAGTGTAAAGAACGCCATGCTGGGACTGGTTTTATTCCACGCCATGTTTGTCGTATCTCCTGCTGTGGGACTGTTCATCTTCAACGACGGAAACGCAGGTGAGTATATGCGTACCTTCATGGTCTACGGCGTCATCGGACTTTCTCTCGGTCTGTATGTTTGGAAAGCAAACAAAGCGGCGAAAGACAAAGAAAGATTGAAGATTGAAATAACTCCGGATCACGCCGTCACAGGCGGCAGAGAAGGATAAGTGCTTTACAAAAGAGGTTTGACGGAAACGTCAAACCTCTTTGCAGTAAGGGAAAAGATGGGTTTGAGGGGTTCCGGCTTTTAGCCGGGGCTTTCTTTTTGTTTTACCATATATAGTCAACTAAGTTGAAAAACACGTTGTCTTAGCGGTCTTTATTGCGCTGCGCTACGTTCTCCTCTTTGCCGGGTGTCAGCCCGCCTGCGTCGTCGGCCTTGCGCAACCCAATAAATCCTCCCTAAGCCTAACGCGTTTTTCGACTTAGTTGACTATAAGAGAGTTACTGATCTAATCTTGCCAAATACCGATTGTGCACCATCCGCACACTATCAGCAGTATTTCCGCCTAAGCGCCAGGCGACTTTGTGCCAGCTATAGCCGTCTAAATAGCGCATGGTGAAAATAAGACGCACTTGGCTGTCATCGATTTGATTGATGAATGTTTGTAAGATTGTAAACTCGTCCATGGCGCGCTTGCGGCAATGTAGGAGTTTGTCCATTAAACTCGAGAGTTCCGGCATCAAATCACCCACGATGTCTTTTGTGCCGCCGAGCCAGGGCATGGAATCAATACGAGAGGTGCGCCCGGAGAGGGCGCTTTCGATTTTGCGGGCGCGGGTTGATAGTTCTTCGATCTCCAACTTGAGCCAACTGAGTTGACTGAGACGCTCTTTCGTCATGAATTTTTTCATCCTCCCCTAGTTACATAGGCGTTAGAGAAAAAAGCTTGGATCTACGGCAAGCGCTTTGCAGATTCTGAAGTATTCGTCTAAACGGAGCCGTCTCTTTCCGCTTAAAGCAAGACTGATGGCACTGGGCTTGAGATCGGTTTTTTTACAGAGATAGGTTTGTGTTCGGCCGGTTTCTTTCAAGTAGAGTCTGATCTTTTCAGAAATGTTCATGGGGCACGTCCTTTCTAAATCAATTTGTAATCTCATGATAAAATGTTGCTGCCGAACGGAACGAACCGATCTCTGTTTGCGTCTATGGGATAAGAGAATGGGTAGGTATAGACAAAGTGTGCTATTGTTTTTGTATAATTCGCGCAAGGCTCGTGGTGGATTTTGCAAAGTTTCGACCAAAATCAACTTAGTGTGTGAAGTTTGTGAGATTGCTCTGTTAAAATGAATGGATTTATGATAAAATGCAAGGTAACACTCCATGAGTGGGAGTGTGCGGCCCGGCAAATTTATTGGATAAAGGCAGGGACTTTGATTATGACAGAACAAAATATGCGTCCCTCATCGCGGGAGGTTTCTCTTCGGCGTGCCCGGGAACTCTCTGATTACACGGCGGACTATAGGGAAGCCAAAACACATATCGCGAAAGGGACAGATCAGGCATCGATTGATCTGTATGAGGCGCAAAAAGCCAAGCTACTGACGCTCTTGGGCGGTACAGAAGCCGATTGGAGCGATTGGAAATGGCAGATGCGAAAACGCATTGACGATGCGGATACTTTGGCTGAACTCTTGGAGTTAGACGAAGTCCAGCGGAAAAACCTTAACGAAATTGCAGAAACATATCGCTTTGCAGTAACACCTTATTACTTGGCGCTGATTGATCCAAGTGATTTGAATGATCCCATTCGTGCCCTTTCCATCCCAGCAGAGCAGGAGATGGCAGACATGACGGGAGAAGAAGATCCCATGGGGGAAGAGTTTACAAATCCCGCTGGGATCATCACACGGCGTTATCCGGATCGTCTGATTTTGAACGTGACTAACGCTTGTGCCATGTATTGCAGGCACTGCCAGCGCAGGCGGCGAATTGGCGAGTCTGATCTGGATGTCACCAAAGAGGCATTGGAAGAGAGCTTGCAGTATATCCGGGATAATCCGGAGATCCGTGATGTGCTTATCACAGGCGGAGATGCTTTGGCACTGGGCAATGAGCAGATCGGATATATCATCTCAAGTCTGCGCGCTATTCCGAGTGTGGAAGTGATTCGGCTTGGCACCCGGACACTGGTTACCATGCCCATGCGTTTTGATGATGAGCTACTTGAAATCTTGGAGCAGAACCATCCACTTTACATCAACACGCACTTCAATCATCCAAAGGAGCTCACGCCGGAGTCGATTGCGGCGTGTGCGCGGCTTTTGAAAGCAGGGGTTCCCCTTGGGAACCAGATGGTGCTACTGCGTGGGATCAATAGCGATAAATACGTGGTGCAGAGCCTGAACCACGAGATGTGCAAAGCAAGAGTGCGGCCGTATTACATCTTCCATGCGAAGAATGTCCGGGGTACACGGCACTTCTGTACGAGCATTGACGAAGGACTTGAAATCATGGCGCACCTCCGCGGGCGCACCAGTGGAATGGCGATTCCCACCTATATCGTGAACGCGCCGGGGGGGCTTGGAAAAATCCCGCTTCTGCCAGATACGATTGTGGATCGCAGCGAGGACACGGTGACGCTGAAGACTTGGGAAGGGAAATTGCTGGAATATCCCAACAAGGTCAAGGGATAAATTTCGAGCTTTTCTTCCATCTGTCCCTATATTGTGCTATACTGATACCGCATTTTATGTCGAAAACCCACGACCTAACATGGAGAATTTGTAATTATGAAGATTTTTGGCACAAAGCGCAATGCCGCCCACTATGAGAGAAAGGGCGGGAAGGTGCGTAAAGTTCTTAGTGTTCTACTTGTTTTGGCACTGCTTACAACAGGCGGGGTTTATGCGTTTATGACCTTTTTCATCCAACCGCCAACGGCGCGTGAATGGGTACTGCCGCCGGAGCCCCCGCGTCCGCCGGCGCACGAGCAAACGGAACCGACACCTAAGCCGGAGCCTGAGGATGGAGAGCCGCTGGTGCGTACGCTCATGGTTGCCGGACAGGACGATGTGGGCGAGCGTGGACTCAGTGATACGATCATGCTGGTAAGGATGGATGTCACCAATGGCGCGGTGAGTGTGATCACCGTTCCGCGGGATCTCAAGGTGGATGAGCCTTGGGCGATGCCGAAGATTAATTCGGTCTATGCGTGGACCGGTTCTATAGATCGTTTGATGGAATCGGTGGAAGCACTCACAGGATTTTTGCCGGACAACTATGTTATGCTAGATATGCAGGCTTTTGTAGACTTGGTTGATGCGGTCGGCGGTGTTTACTTTGACGTGCCGCGACGGATGCATTATAGCGATCCCTACCAAGATTTGTATATCGACCTACATCCGGGTCATCAGCACTTAGACGGAGATCGTGCGATACAGCTTGTCCGCTGGCGGCAAAACAATGCCGGTACGGTGGGCTATGCGGATGGGGATATTGGTCGCATTGCAATGCAGCAGGAGTTTATGGGTGCCCTTGCCCGAGAACTCTTACAAATCCAAAATGTAGTGCGGATTGGTGAGATTGCTGGAATCTTTATGGATCACGTGAGAACAGATTTAGAGCTTGGGGCCATTGCGTGGTACGCACAACAGCTGATGAGCATGGACAGTGAGAATATCACCTTCCTCACTGTGCCGCATATTTTTGATGGCCCTTATGTGATTTTAATATTGGAAGAGTGGCTTGAGATGATTAATACCTACTTAAATCCAAACCCATTGCTTTTTGAGATTCGTGAGGAAAATTTGCGGGTTCATGCTGTGAAAGATGGTGTTGTACAGCTTGTGGGTGAGGGACGCACCTTTACGCCGGGGGATCGGGTGTTTGAGTGGACAGAGTTAACTGAGATTGAGTAATAGATAGAGAGACCTGCTGCCGTTTAGCGGCGGGTCTTTTTTAAGGTCGCCTCCAGCGGGGATGTTTCGCCTGTGGGCGAGTTCCTTTTGGCATCTCCCAAAAGGAACCAAAAAGAGACTTAGGGCTGTGCCCTAAGAACCCCTAAGGTCGAGGGCCAATAAGGGGACTGGGCTAGAACGAAAGCCTACCGTTCCATTGATGCTTTTTTGTTGGCGATCTGCTTATGCAAGCATCCCATGGTCTAATGCAAGAAACGACAAAGAAAAACAAGCAAAGCTCTTGCATTTGGGGATTCTCTATGATAAAATAGCTCCAGAAGTAAGAAAGAGTTGACGGAGTGGGAACCCCCACTCCGTTCTTTAAGCTCATTTTGCAATTCTTACCGATTAGGAGTAAGCAGGATGAACAAAGTAACAGAAGCCGTCATAAAACTGGCAGAATCGGTGGTTTCAGAGACCGGATGCAGTCTATGGGATGTGGAGTATGTGAAGGAAGCAGGACAGTGGTTTCTGCGTGTCTACATCGACAAGGCAGAGGGCATTTCCATTGACGACTGTGAGCGTGTCAGCCGTGCTTTGGATCCGCTCCTGGATGAGCTGGACGTGATTCCGGGACAATACACCTTTGAGGTGTCCTCAGCAGGGGCAGAACGGCAACTGAAGCGCCCTGGGGACTTTGAACAGTTTCTAGGCAGCCGAGTAGAGGTGAAGCTTTACCGTGCGCTCCAAGGCGGGAAAGAACATGTGGGGACGCTTCGCTCCTATGAAGACGGAGACCTTAGCCTTGAAGTGAATGGCGAAACCCTTCGATTTGAGAAGAATGATATTGCGATGGTACGACTACGCATCGCTTAGGAGGACGAGATACAATGAATGCAGAATTTTTCGCGGCGCTTGATGATATCGAGCGTGAAAAGGGAATCAGCAAGGCGTATATGCTGGATCGGATCAATCAGGCGCTTTTGGCTGCGCTGAAGAAAGACCATCCGACAGCGGCGGATAACCTCTTTGTCACAGTGGACGAAGCAGAGCAGAAGATCGAACTTTACGTCCGCAAAACAGTTGTAGAAGAAGTGGAGGATGCTGACATCCAAATGCTTCTGGACGAGGCGCGGAAAGTGAGCAAAAAAGCGGAGATCGGCGACGAGGTCAATGTACCGATTGAGACCAAGAAATTTGGACGCATCGCGGCTCAGGCGGCGAAGCAGGTCATCATTCAGGGCATCCGCGAAGCGGAGCGGGGTATGGTGTATGACGAGTTCCACTCAAAGGAACATGCTATCCTCACAGGTGTGGTTACGCGGGTTGACCCGCGTTCGGGTAGTGTATCTGTCCGTATTGGCTCTGATGGAGAGACGACAGAGGCGATGCTTTCCCCACACGAGCAAGTGCGGGGCGAGGTACTGCGCGAGGGTGACCGGGTAAAGGTATACGTGTTGGAAGTCCGCCGCAGTACGCGGGGGCCGCAGGTACTGCTGTCTCGGACACATCCGGGACTTGTGAAGCGTCTCTTTGAGCTGGAAGTACCGGAGATTTCTGATGGCATTGTGGAAATTGTCAGCATCGCCAGAGAAGCCGGAAGCCGGACGAAGATGGCGGTTGCATCGAATGATGATCAAGTGGATCCAGTGGGTGCCTCTGTTGGTCCGCGGGGTGGTCGTGTGGCGGCGATTGTGGATGAGCTTGGCGGCGAGAAGATTGACATCATTCAATACAGCGATAATCCCGCTGAGTTTGTGGGGGCGGCGCTTGCACCGGCTGAGGTAATTGAGATTATCTTACTACCCGGCGAAGAGAAAAGCTGTCGGGCGATTGTACCCCATGATCAGTTAAGCCTCGCAATCGGCAAAGAGGGGCAGAATGCCCGCCTTGCTGCAAGGCTTACAGGATATAAAATCGACATTGGACCGCCGGAGGCATAAGATATGACAAAACGCGTTCCCATGCGGATGTGTACCGGTTGCCGAGCGATGAAACCGAAGACAGAACTTGTTCGAGTTGTAAAGTCCCCAGAGGGTGTGGTTTCTCTCGACCTGATTGGCAAAGCGCCGGGGCGGGGGGCTTATGTCTGTAGCTCCGCCGCGTGTCTCAAGCGATCCCGCAAGACGCGGGCATTGGAACGTGTGTTTTCTAGTCCCGTGTCAAATGAATTAGAGGCAGCGCTACTGGCGCAAATGCCGGAGGAGACTGAATGAGTAAAGGACTGGGGCTAGTTGGTTTGGCCTATAAGGCAGGGAAGCTTGTTGCCGGTGATACAGAAGTGTCAGAGGCCGTGTTTGAGAAAAAAGCGCGGCTGATCTGCACAGCGAATGATGCCAGCGAACGGCTCATAGAGCGAGCACAGGATATGCCGGGGCGATGCAATGGGTTTTACGCGGAGCTTCCATATACCCAGGCAGAGCTTGGAAAAGCGATCGGGCGTGCTGCTTGCGGCATTGTTGCATTTTTGGATACGGGATTTTCTTCCGCTTTTGGCAATAAGCTGGCGGAGATAGATCATGAGAGATATAATGCCCTATCAGAAGTTTTAGAAGCACAAAATGAAAGAGCACAGCGGCGGAAAGTGAAAAAGACTGCAAAATCCGCTGGGGGGAAACGACCGAACAGCACCCAATCAGGCAAGAGGAGGACGAAAGAATGATTAAATACCGCGTACACGAGGTGGCGAAAGATTTCGGACTGGGGTCAAAGGATATTTCTGTGATCCTAGAGAAATACGCCACAAAGCCGAAGAACCATATGCAGGTTCTGGAGGAGCGGGAGCTTGACCTGATTTTCGAGTATCTCACGGCGAATCATCAAATTGAGAGCATAGAGGAAGTCTATGCTGACACCTATGTGCCACCGGCACCTGAGAAGAAGGCGGAAGCACCCAAAGCGGAGCCTGCGGCGAAAGCAGAGAAAGCGGAGACGGCTCCTGCTGCGTCTTCCCCTGTTGCACCTACAGCCACACCGGCGGGAACTACTCCGACTACTCAGACGAGCAGTGGACCGAGCAGTACGAAGAAGCCGGAGAAGCGTGTGATTGACACATCCGGTGCCACCATTAACATGGATAAGTATGACGAGCGCATGGATACTTTGGTGCCGAATCGCGCCAAGGATATGAAGCAAGGCAAAGAGAAGTTTGGCAAGCGCAACCAGAGAAAGCAAATGCCAAGCGCCAAGCGCCGTCAAGAAGAGCGGGACAAAATGACACGCCTCCAGATGGAAGCCGCGAAGAAGGCGAAAACGCGGGTACTGATTCCGGATGAGATTTCAGTCTCAGAGCTTGCCCTCCGGATGAAGAAAACCGGGGCGCAGGTTGTGGGCTGGCTTGTGAAGAATGGGATTATGGCATCCCTCTCTGACGTGATTGACTATGATACCGCTGCCCTTGCAGCCATGGAACTTGGCTGTGTTGTCGAGCGTGAAGTGCTTGTGACCATTGAAGAGCGGCTCATTGACGATACCCAAGATAAAGAGGAAGACCTGGTGTCGCGCGCGCCTGTAGTCGTCGTAATGGGTCACGTTGACCATGGTAAAACCAGTCTGCTAGACCGCATCCGCAATGAGCAAGTTGCCCACGGCGAGGCAGGCGGTATCACCCAGCACATTGGTGCCTATCAGGTTGAGATCAAAGGCAAACCTATCACCTTCCTAGACACACCGGGACATGAGGCCTTTACCTCTATGCGTGCCCGCGGTGCCCGCGTGACGGATATTGCAATTCTGGTCGTTGCGGCGGATGATGGCATTATGCCCCAGACCATTGAATCCATCAGCCATGCAAAGGCGGCAGATATTCCGATTATCGTTGCGATTAACAAGATGGATAAGCCGGACGCGAATCCGGAGAAGATCAAACAACAGCTTACAGAGCATGAACTGGTCAGCGAAGACTGGGGCGGGGAGACGATTATTGTACCCATCTCAGCAAAAACAGGGGATGGGATTGACACGCTCCTTGAAATGGTAGCGCTTACCGCTGAAGTGCAAGAACTCAAAGCAAATCCGAATCGGTCGGCACGCGGGACAGTTATTGAAGCACGTCTGGACAAGGGACGCGGCCCGATCATGACAGGACTTGTGCAAAATGGTACTCTCAAGCATGGTGATATCATCATCGCAGGGACTGCCGTTGGACGTGTGCGTCTGATGACCAGTGATCGGGGCGAGAAGCTGAATGCTGCCGGACCATCTGTGCCTGTAGAAATCATGGGTATGGCAGAGGTGCCGAGTGCGGGGGATATTTTCAACGCAGTTGCAGATGAGCGTATGGCGAGGGAGCTTTCGGAACAGAGAAAAGAAGAGCAGAAACAGGCTGCAAATCCAGTTGCCAAGGTGAGCTTGGACGATCTCTTTGCGCAGATTAAGCAGGGTGAGATCAAAGACTTAAACGTCATCGTGAAAGCGGACGTACAAGGTACTGCGGAAGCGATTAAGATTGCTCTGGAGAAGATTACAAACGAAGAAGTCCGCGTGCGTGTTATCCACTCCGGCGTGGGTGCGATCAATGAAAGTGACATCATGCTTGCCGACACAGCAGGTGCGATTGTGGTTGGATTTAACGTGCGTCCAGAGCCTGCGGCACAGGACAGCGCGATTCGTAATCAGGTTGACATGCGGATGTACCGGGTCATCTATGAGGCGATCAATGAGATCGAGGCCGCCATGAAGGGGATGCTTGCACCGAAGTTCCGCGAAGTGGTCTTGGGGCAAGCGGAAGTGCGGGAGACCTATAAGGTGTCTCACGTGGGTACGATCTGTGGTTGTTATGTGCAAAGCGGTAAGATTGTTCGCGGCTGTCAAGTGCGGCTTGTGCGGGATGGCATTGTGATTCATGAGGGGAACATGGCATCTCTGCGCAGATTTAAGGATGATGTGAAAGAAGTTGCGACAAACTATGAGTGTGGTATTGCCATTGAGAATTACAATGATGTGAAAGTTGGCGATATTATCGAGGCGTTCACCATGGAGCAGATACAGGTGTAATGAAGCATGGACTAAAAGCCTCCTTTTCCAAAGGAGGTGGCAGGCGGAGCCTGACGGAGGATTTCCTTCGTTACGCAAATGGGAAGGGCAATCCTCAGTCAGCTTTGCTGACAGCTCCTTTGGAAAAGGAGCCTAGGGGCACTCGCTGATTTGAAAAAATGGCCTTATGTGACTTGTATATAGGAGACAAATATGGCAACGAACAAATTACAACGAATCAATCAAGATATTTCACATGCCCTGGCGAGGCTATTGCGTGAGGTGAAAGACCCGCGGGTGCAGCAGGGGATGATCAGCGTTGTCGCAGTGGAGACAACACCAGACCTCAAGTATGTAAAGGTGCATTTGAGTGTATTGGGGCTGGAGGATGAGCGCAGATTTCTTAAAGGACTCGATGCGGCATCTGGCTATCTGCGGCGAGAGCTGGGGCGTTCCCTCACCATTCGGAATACGCCGGAGCTGAGCTTTACACTGGACAAGTCGATGGAGCATGGTGCGCATGTGTCAAAGATTTTGAGAGACTTGGATGTTGGAGAAACAGATGGACAAGACGAAGAGACTGACGAGCAATGAAACAGCAGAGTGGCTAAGAGAGCGGGATGATTTTCTCATCCTAACCCATCGCCGCCCGGACGGCGATACCTTGGGAAGCGGCGCGGGACTCTGTGCGGCACTGCGGGAGATTGGGAAACAGGCGTATCTGTTGGAAAACCCAGAGACCACAGCCCGCTACGTGGAATATGTGGCAGACTACATCGCGCCGGCAGACTTTGTGCCGCAGACAATTGTCACAGTAGATACGGCGGATGCCGGAATTTTACAGATCAATGCGGGGGTATACGCCTTGGGCATTGATCTTTGTATTGACCACCATGCCTCGAACACAGGCTATGGGATGTATACCTGCTTGGAAGATCACGCTTCCTGCGGGGAGCTTACATATGACGTGATCGCGGTGCTGACAGGTTCTGTGAGTGCCTCAGCCGCGCTGCCTCTTTATGTGGCGGTTTCCACAGACACGGGCTGCTTTGCCTATGCCAACGTGACAGCGCATACACTGCGCGTTGCCAGTGAGCTTGTAGGCACAGGGATTGATCATGGGGCTGTGAATAAAAAGCTGTTTCGCACCAAATCGAAGGCACGGATTGCCTTGGATGGGGCGATTTTTTCGTCTCTGCAATATTTTGCAGAGGGGCGCATCGCTGTGGTTGTGCTGACGCAGGAACTTATGACAGCCTGTGGCGTGACTGAGGACGATTTGGACGATGTGGCTGCCATCCCAAGCCAGATTGCGGGTGTGCAGATTGGGATTTTAGTGAAAGAGTTGCCTGATGGTACTTGCAAAGCATCTGTGCGCACGGCATCTCAAGTAGACGCGAATTTGATTTGCCAAAGGTTCGGCGGCGGCGGACATGCCATGGCGGCAGGGTGCCAGATTGACGCTTCGCCGGAAGAAGCGGTACAGCTTCTTGTGGCAGTCGCGGAGGATGCGCTTCGATGAATGGGATTTTGCTGATTGATAAACCCTCTGACTGGACAAGCCATGACGTGATTGCAAAACTGCGCGGCATTCTGCGCGAACGACGGATTGGACACGCGGGGACATTAGATCCCATGGCAACAGGACTTCTAACTGTCTTCGTCGGACGTGCCACACGAGCGGTCGAATTTGCGGAGGCTGAGGAGAAGACCTATATCACGCGATTCAAGCCGGGACTCGTGACGGACACCCAGGACATCACAGGGCGCGTGTTGGAGCAATCGGACGCTTCGATATCTCGCGGGGATTTAGAGGCGGTTCTGCCGCAGTTTATGGGGGAAATAGAGCAGATTCCACCCATGTACTCCGCCATCAAAGTGGATGGACAGCGGCTGTACAAGCTTGCCCGCCAAGGAGTAGAGGTGGAGCGCAAAGCGCGACCTGTGACGATTCACGAGATCCGCTTGCTGGATGAGCTAGATGGTGAGTTTAACTTGGAGGTCACTTGCTCCAAGGGGACCTATATTCGCACACTTTGTCATGATATTGGGCAGACCTTGGGTTGCGGCGGTACCATGGCGGCACTCCGCCGGACAGGTGTGGGCGCGTTCTCGCTGGATGAGGCGTGTAGTTTAGATGAACTAAACGCAGCGGCAGATCGGGGGCAGTTTTTGCGCTCTGTAGATACGCTGTTTGCGCAGTATCCGGCATTGATTGTGGACGCAAAGCAGGAGCGGAGGATCCGCAACGGACAACAGGTTGCGATCTCAGCGAGGGAACCGGGACGATGCCGCGTGTATGGCGAGAGCGGCGAGTTTCTGGCTTTGGGCGAAGTGCTGGTTGCAGGTGGATTGACGCTGAAGATTGTTAAGAGTTTTTATGAACCGGTGAGTTTGTAGGGTGCAATGCTCTTAGGCTCCTTTTCCAAAGGAGCTGTCAGCAAAGCTGACTGAGGATTGCTCTTAGCTCTTCGGCAATCCACCAACTAACAAACTTGTTATGTGATAGAAGAAATCCTCCGTCAGGCTTCGCCTGCCACCTCCTTTGGAAAAGGAGGCTTTTTTACTCATCGTACCTATTGTCTTAAGGAGACCCACACCATGACAAAAGAAAAACGCGTGATCGCATTGGGCTTTTTTGACGGCGTGCACTTGGGGCATGCCGCTCTTTTGATGCGCACCAAGGAGCGGGCACAGGAGCTTGGTGCCACGCCCTTTGTTCTCAGCTTTGACACCCACCCGGGGCAGTTTATCTCAGGAGAGCCTGTGCCGCTGATTAACGCACCAGAGGGGCGTGTTGATCTCATCAAACGCCAGTTTGGGATTTCTGATGTGCTCTTTCTCCATTTTGACGCACACATGCGCCGAATGGCATGGACAGATTTTGTTGCGGTTTTGCAAGAGGAGTTTGGTGCAGTGCATGTGATTTGCGGAAGCGACTTCCGCTTTGGCTACAAAGGAGAGGGTACGGCGGAGCTACTGTGTATGTCCTGTCAAACAAGAGGCGTAGGCTGTGATGTGATGGAAGAGGTTTGCATCGACGATGAGGCAGTGTCCTCTTCGCGGATTCGTGGTTTGCTTGGTGCGGGCGAGATAGAGGCTGCAAATCAGTTGTTGGGGCATCCGCATACATTGACAGATACGGTGCGGCATGGATATAAGCTTGGCCGCACATTGGGTGCGCCGACGATTAACATGCTGTTTCCACAGGGGGTTTTGGAGCTTCCTCATGGCGTGTATGCCACGCGGGTATATATCGGAGATGAAGCGTATAAAGCGGTCACAAATGTCGGTGTCCGTCCTACGACAGGTGGGAATCCACAGGTGACGGTGGAGAGCTATATCCTAGATTTTGCCGCAGATCTCTACGGCAGGCAAGTGCGGGTGGAATTTTTCCACTATCTGCGACCGGAGATCAAGTTTGATGATGTGAAGGCATTGAAAATGCAGATAAAAAGGGATGTTGAGGCGACGCGAGTGTATTTTGATGGTTGTGGAAACGATGGTTGAGTATATTCAAATTTAAAAGAGAGAACGGATTTTGGAATATTGAGCAAACTCGAAAATAAAACGGCGGGCGGCAAAACGCCGCCCCTACACAGGGCAGAATGTAGGGGCGGCGTTTTGCCGCCCGCATGTATGCACGTACATGCATATTGGTATTATGGTCGATCGTACCGCATGTCAAATCTTTCGGATTCAATCTACCTCAAACGCATAAAACCTCTTTACTGTGCAATACTAAGCGGCACCGATGAAAGGAGCCGAGCGGATGAAGTCGAAAACTGCGTGTAAGGCCGAGGTGCCAGAGGAATTTGCGAAACTGTGTTCCACCATTGCGGAAAACCAAGGGATGCTGGATGCGCTCTTTGAGAATGTGGATATCATGTTGCATCGGACATTTGAAAATGCCGAAAATCCGGCGCTCCGATTCTGTGTGTATTTCAGTGATGGTGTGAGCGACTCCATGCTGATTGGTGAGCATGTGATCAAACCTCTCATTTTAGCGCGGAATCTGCCGGTAGGGCAGGCGCTTTATGGGGCGGTGCGTGATCATGTGGAACTGACGGGAGACATGAAAGAGTCCGGAGATATGCAGGAGATTGTAGAAGCGATCACCTATGGGGATACCCTTCTTTTGGTGGAAGGGTCTGCCACAGGACTTCTCATTAGCAGCAAAAACTTCAATCTGCGCGGTATCTCAGAGCCGGAGGGAGAAAAAGTGCTCATTGGTCCCCGAGAGGGTTTTAATGAGGGGATTATGACCAATCTCTCCATGCTTCGGCGCAGGCTTCGGACGCATCACCTTAAACTCCGGTTGGACAGCCTAGGTCGGCAAACAAAGACAGGTATTTGTGTTGCCTATTTGGACAATATCGTGAACCCTGACATCTTAGACGAGCTGATGGGGCGCTTAGAGCGAATTGACATTGACGGTGTACTTGACGCGGAGTATATTACGGAGTTTATTGCAGAACACTCTGCCCTTGGCTTTCGTACGATTGGTGCGACAGAGCGCCCAGATGTGGTTGCGGGACGTTTGCTGGAAGGGCGGATTGCAGTTTTCATTGACGGCTCGCCTGTGGTGCTCACCTTGCCTTATCTGTTTGTAGAAAACTTTCACAGCAGTGAAGATTACTACATGGGCAATCTCTACGCCACATACTCACGGCTTCTGCGAATGATGAGCTTTTTCTTTGCAATTACAGTTCCGGCGGCATTTATTGTGATTGTGGGCTATCACCATGAGTTGCTCCCCACGGGACTGATGTTTTCCTTTGCTCATGCCAGGCAAAATGTGCCGCTTTCCTCAGCGCTGGAATGTTTTCTTATGCTCCTCCTCTTTGACATCCTCCGTGAAACCGGCATACGGACACCAGGCTATGTGGGGCAGGCAGTGGGCTTTGTGGGCGGCATCATCATCGGACAATCGGCGGTTGAGGCAAACTTAGTGGCGGCACCTATGGTGATTGTGGTTGCTTTTGCGGGGATTTGTCTGATCATTGTGCCACGGCTCACCATGGCGAGTCTCACAGCACGATATGGCACCTTACTTGCGGCGAGTCTGTTTGGACTGCCGGGTTTTGTGCTGGCTTTGTCTGTGATTGCAATTCATGTGTTTAGCCTCAAAAGCTTTTCGGTGCCCATGTGTTTTTCTGCCGGATGGCTGCCCGCACAAGATAGTCTGATGCGCGCATCTTGGCCGAAAATGGCAGAGCGGTTGGAGCCTTTGAGTGGAAATCGCAATCGCGTGAACCACCATCCGCCTGATCAGCAGGGAGGTGGGTGATTATGCGTCGGATTTTAATTATACTTCTTTGCTTATTCATGCTCTCCGGCTGCTTTGATTATCGAGGTCTGGAAGAGCAAGCGATCATTGCGGGCATTGCCGTAGACTTGGGAGACGAGGGATATACACTGACTTTTGAAGTTGTAGATATTGCCGGTGCAGAGAATGGGCAATTTGGCACAGTGATTCTCAGCACTACAGGTGAAACCTTTGTTGATGCCTTGAAAGACGCAAGGCAAAAGCTCCACCGAGAGATGTATCTCGGTACGCTCAGAGTTGTGCTCCTCAGCCGCAAAGCTGCGGAAGATGTGGGACTTGAGCCTTTTGTGACGTATTTGCTGCACGATCTGCAAATCCGCAATAGCTTGCCTCTCGCCATCGCCGGAGGAGAGACAGCGGGCGAGCTTTTCACATCCCATGAGAGGGAAGAGCAGCGGGTGATTGTATCGAATGTACTGGGCGAACGATTGGGCAAGCAGGGCAACGCAGCTCCCACACCGACGATTCATGAGATTGATCAGGCTTTGCACACAGATAAGGGGGAGATTGCGCTCCCTATTGTGGAGGTTTCTGAGGCAGAAGGTATTCTCTTTGCTCTTACGGGTCTTGCACAGTTTAGAGGCGGTCGTTTAGAGAAGGAGGGGTGAGGGGATGCATAAACTGCAAGAGGGGATTTCGCTCCGTTCGGCTGCGGCGCTCTTGGCTCTGTTGTATATTGGACATTTGGGCATACACCATGCAGGACAGGGTTTGGGCGCGGACGGGTGGATTTCTATCCTCTTGGGTTTTGTCCTGTCCGTCCCCATGTTACTCATCTTCTCTAGGCTGACACGACTGATGCCGGGGGCGAATCTGTTTGAGATGTGTGAACAGGGATTCGGACGTGTGCTGTCCTATGTGATTAGCGCTTTGTATCTCGCCTATTTTCTTATTCTGGCAAGTACCGTTTTGGGGCAAGTGGAGTTTATCCGAACTGTGAGCTTGCCGCGTACGCCGTTTGTGGTGCTGTCACTTCTCCTGTTTGGGACAGCCGCCTATTTCGCACATCGCGGCATTTTAGTGATTGGAAAATGGAGCGTGCTCACAATTGGTGTTGTGCTTGCGATTTTCGTTTTATTGAGTGTGCTCTTTATACAAAATTTAAAAATTTCAAATGTGTTGCCCATTGGTACAACTGGTGGCGGGGCGCTTCTGCGCAGTGGATATCGATTTATGGTCACGCCGATGGGCGCGGGTGTGGTGCTCTTGGCACTGATTGGACACAGCTCAAAGTGGGTCAATTTTTATAAGGTGTTTTTCTTCGGCGGAACTCTGGCAGTGCTCTTTTTCGCAGGGACATTCCTGCGTGACTTTTCCATTTTGGGTGTGTCTGGGATGGAGCGTCTGACCTATCCCGCATACCACGCGGTGAGTGCGATTCGATTTGGCGCAGGCGGCGGACGTGTGGAGAGCTTGGTGACGATTTCGGTGCTGCTTTCTGTTTTAACTATGCTTGCAATCTGCCTTTGCGCTGCTGGACATGCCCTTGGACGTGTGATTGTGCGGCGGGAAATGCGGGGGATGGTCATCCCAGCGGCGATTTTAGCGCTGGGACTGACTCTCTTCTTGGGGACAGCATATGCCCAGCGGTTTCCCTTGGAGGCGCTATATCTGCGATACGCACCGGTGGTACAGCTTGGGGTTCCCACGCTCTTGTGGGTGGTGCTTGAGGTGAAAGTGAAACGGAGCGGGTGATTTATGGCAGGGTACATCGCGCCCGACGAGATATATCACAGCCACGGATGACAGAGTGTCGTCTCTGCATATTGCATTTTTTGCTCTCTTTGTATATAGTGGCAGTAATACAGAAGAGGGGGTATTTGCCATGCGTATTAAAATCACAGCTAATGGACCCTATCATGTGATAGGCGGCGTTCCGATTCGAGAAACAGTCATGGTCTCGCGGGGGGATCATAGAGAACTTGCTCCGGGGCGGGAGCTGTCGCAGGGGGCGGAGTATTTCCTCTGTCGCTGCGGGCATTCGAAGAACGCGCCCTTTTGCGATGGGACACATGCTTCTGTCAAATTTCATGGGGAAGAAACCGCTTCAAGAGAGCCGTATGCGAAGCGTGTTGTGGATGTTACCAAAGGAAAAACCATGGTGCTATTAGACGACAATCGTTGTGCTTACGCCCGTTTCTGCCATCGCGGCGGGGAGAGTGTTTGGGATTTGACAGAACAAGACAGTGACCCGCACAAGAGGGCCGAAGCCCTCAAAGCGGCATCGGCGTGTCCGTCGGGACGGCTTGTGATGACGGACTACGCGGGGAAGCTTTTGGAGGAAGCGAATACACCGGAGATTGTAATCCTGCAGGATCCGGAAGAGGGGGTATCAGCTGGAATATTTGTCAAGGGACCCATTGTGGTCGAGGCAGCAGATGGGACAGAATACGAAGTCCGCAATCGGGTGACACTCTGCCGCTGCGGGAAGTCTGCGGACAAGCCGTTTTGTGATGCGTCTCATGTGCGTGTGGGATATGTGGATAGAAAGTAAAGAGTTGCAGATGAAATCGACGATGTCATATTCTAAAAATAGTTGTTTAAACGTGTATCCCCCGCCTACGGCGGGGGATACACAAATAGCTTCAACTAAAATAGAATATGACCAATAGACGAAATCCCCTTGACTTCGCGGGCGTATATGTCTATAATACAAAATTGGCGGGGCGCGAAAGCCGGGTTGAACGTATTCAGACGGGATACCCGGCTTTATCTATTTCCCGGGTGATGCATCGGATGGTGTCGAATGAGGGGTGTACGCTGTGGGATTGTATTGTGCTCGCATGTGAAATCGTGGTATAATCAAGCAAACAAAACTAGGGGAGGCGCTATTCATATGCAAGGGACTTTTTGCCGGACAGATATCCTATTACCGTTGAAATCAGCGGACATGCAAAAATGGGCGGTGATCGCCTGTGACCAGTTTACATCAGACCAGCAGTTTTGGGCGCGGGTGCGGGAGACAGTGGGGGAGGCACCCTCTACCCTACATATGATTTTGCCGGAAGCTTGGCTTGGACAGGTGGATGAGGCGGCATATTCTGCCATGATTCATGAGACCATGGCGCGATACCTAAACGAGGGCGTGTTCCGTGAGATTCCGGCATCGTTTATTTATGTGGAGCGCACACTCCGAAACGGAAGAGTTCGGCGCGGTATTGTGGGCGCTGTGGATTTGGAGCAGTATGAAGTTGGTACAGATACTACCTCGGTATTGCGTGCGAGTGAGCGAATTGTTGCAGATCGTCTGCCGGCACGCCGGAATATTCGGCGTGATGCCGTGCTTGAGATGCCTCATGTGTTACTGCTGATTGACGATCCGAGCTGTTCGATTATCGAATCCCTTGGGACATGTACAGATTTAGAGCCTTTGTACGACTTTGAATTGATGGAGAGCTGCGGGCATCTCAGAGGTTTCCGGCTCACCGGTGTGGATGCGGATCGAGTGGAAGCCGCAATTAACGCGCTTCCGATTATTCTGGTCGGCGATGGAAACCATTCCTTGGTAGCTGCGAAGATGGAATGGGACGCAGTGAAAGCAGGTTTATCCGAAACTGAGCGTGAAAATCATCCGGCACGCTATGCCTTGGCGGAGCTTGGGAATGTGTATGATGAATCTTTGGAGATTGAGCCAATCCATCGGATTGTCTTTGACGCGCCAGAGGGTTTGATTGCAGCCTTTGTAGAGACATCTCCCCGTGTTTCCCTGGGTGCGGGTGAGGGACATCAGATTCGGTTTGTGGCTCAAGGAGAGCCGAGGACGCTTACCATCAGTGGATGCACTGTGGGGGAGGCGATTGATCTCTTACAGGAGTTTTTGGATCAATATGTCCGGACACATGGCGGAGAGATTGACTATATCCACGGTGATGCGGAGCTTGAGGAACTCTCGAAACAGGCTGGGAGTATTGCATTTTTCATGCCGACAACCTCAAAGTCGGCGCTGTTTGAAACTGTGATTCAGGGCGGCGTGTTCCCGAAAAAGAGTTTCTCCATGGGCGATGGGGCTGATAAGCGGCATTACGCAGAGTGCCGAAAGATCAAGTAGGGGTGATGTCGGATGGAAGAATCGATTAGAAGAACTTACGAATTGACGGCATCGGATATTGACTGTCACAGACGTTTGCGTCTATCTAACTTGCTGGCTTATCTGCAAAATATCGCAACAGATCACGCGGAGGTGTTGGAGATAGGCGGCGATAGGATGCTTCGGGAATATGGCGCGTTCTGGATGATGGTGCGCTCTCATTTGACGCTTAGACGACCCATCACTTATGAGGACGGCGCGGTGATGATCCACACCTGGCATCGGGGTGCTGGGAAGTCAGCGACGGTATTTCGTGATTTTGACATTTATGTAGGCGAGGAACTTGTAGGCGAAGCTGTGGCATCTTGGGTAATTGTGGATGTGGAAGCACGGCGCATTTTGAAGCCCAGCACGATTTCGGTGCCAGCTATGACTCTGTGTCCGGACAGGGTGAAAGAGATTGTGCCGACAAAGATTTCCATGCCTGATGATCTGGACGAGATGGTTCGGCGGGTGGTTCGATATAGTGACACGGATATCAACGGACATATGAACAATACCCGCTATGGGGATGTTGCCTGTGATGTGCTTGGGTATGAGCAATTTACTGACCGTTTTGTATCGGAGATGCAAATTAACTATCTGCAAGAGAGTTTCCCGGGAGATGAACTGGGTATTCTTTCTGCCACGGTGGGGGAGACTCACTTTGTTCGGGGTGTTGGCTCCTCCGGCGAGCCTCGGTTTGATGTAAGGATGGAGATGTCTGGGGTTTGATGTGGGATATGTAGGGCGCGGCGACCCCGACGCGCCGTTTGTCACTACCTGTGGTGTTGGGTGTCGCGGCGGGGTCGCCGCGCCCTGCGAGTATACGCCAAACAAAACCAAGAAAGTGAGGGCAGCGCATATTGCATCCAATCACAACAATCCTGATGATCGCCATAGCAGCCCTCGCACTGTTTCTCCTGCATCGCCAAGGGCTTTTGCGAGGGACTGTCCCCCTGATAGCCGGCATCGTGTTTCTTATCGGTGCATTTGGAATGCGGTTGTATGTGATCAACCATGAAACCTTAGACTATCAACATTTTCTGGCAGTGTGGGTACAGCATTTCAGAGATCATGGCGGTTTTTCCGGCTTTCGGATTCCCGTCGGAAATTACAATGTGGTGTATCTCTACTTTCTGGCGCTGTTTAGCTATATCCCCATGCCAGACTTGCATTTGATTAAACTGCTTAGCATCCTCTTTGATGTGATCCTAGCCTACTATGTTACGCAAATCGTGGGACTGTTGGGAGGAAGCAAAGGGCGCAAGACTGTGGCATTCTTCGCCATCCTTTTCCTGCCGACGGTATTTCTAAATGGTGCCTACTGGGGGCAGTGTGATGTGATTTACGCCACCTTTGCGGTAATGAGCGTTTACTACGCCCTATCTGGGCGGACGGTGTGGTCTATGGCGGCGATTGCTCTGGCACTCGCCTTCAAATTGCAGGCGATTTTTATTTTTCCGCTGTATCTGATTTTCCTTTGTACCTACAAAATCCGTCTGCGGCACCTGCCGGTATTTCCCCTAATCTATGTGCTTGCCATTTTGCCCGCGGTGCTCTTGGGGCGGCCATTTTGGGATACCTTACTTTTCTATGTGTCCCAAGCGGATACAGCAGGGCGGGGGCTTGTATATAATGCACCCTCTGTGTTTGCGTTTGCATGGACGTGGCAAGAACCGCAACTTGCTGCGATATTTGGTGTGATTGCTGCTTTTGTGTTAGTCGTGGTGGTGTATCTTTTGACGCTTTCCTCAAGACGGCGACGGGGGCTTACGAATGAGGACTTTCTTGTGATTGCGCTTCTATTTGCAGTTGGTGTGCCACTGTTCTTGCCGCAAATGCATGACAGATATTTCTTCATGGCAGACGTGTTTGCTGTTGCGCTGGGGCTCTCTAGGCTCAAGTTTGCACCGGCGATTTTGCTGACACAGTTTGCGTCACTACTTGGATACCATGCGTATCTGCGGCAGGCGTTTCTGTTTCCGATGTATTATGGCGCGATTGCCTTGCTGATTCTTACGGGGAGCTTGCTTTTGACACTTTTGTTGCGGCGGAAGGCTGGGGGATATCGATATTAGAGTGTGCTCTATAAATAAGAAATGTTGGCATATTCGCATTATTGATCATACTCAAAAAACGGAAAAGCGGGCGGAAAAATGCAGCCCCCTACAATGATCTTTTTCATGAATAAAGCAAAAACAGCGAGACCAATAGAGGTCTCGCTGTTTGGCAATTACACAATCTTGAGGTAAAAAATTCTTGACTCTGTCTTGTGGATTTGATATACTTACATGCTATGTCTTTTTTGCGTTTTATCAAATCAAAAAAGCACCCCGCCGTGTGTGGGATTTGACCCCATTGTAACCAGTGTAATTGCAAAATGCAACAGGCGAATCATAAATTAAGACAACTGATCCGGGTGTTCGAGCAAATCGAAAAGAGAAAAACCAACGAGGAGTGAAGAATTTTGCCAAAAGACGTGCTGTATGGAAAAACCCTGCGGAAGAGTTATGCGCAACATCATGACATTGTAGACATGCCAAGCCTTTTAGAGGTGCAACAGGCATCGTATCGGTGGTTTCTGAAATCGGGGCTGCGAGAAGTTTTTAGAGACGTGGCGGCGATTACAGACTACACCGGAAATCTGGAGCTTTCCTTCATAGATTATTCTATGGAAGAAGCGCCTAAGTATACCGTGGAGGAGTGCAAAGCCCGAGACGCGACCTATGCGGCACCTCTCAAAGTATCTGTCCGTTTGCGCAACAAGGAGACGGAAGAGATCAAAGAACAAGAGATCTTCATGGGCGATTTCCCACTGATGACAGAGGGGGGAACCTTTATCATCAACGGCGCAGAGCGTGTCATTGTTTCGCAAATCATCCGCTCACCAGGTGCGTACTATGATGTGAAGATGGATAAAAACGCGGATAACATCTACAGTGCCACTATCATTCCTTATCGGGGCGCATGGCTGGAGTATGAGACAGACGCTTCCGGCGTGTTCTATGTGCGGATTGACAAAAACCGGAAACTGCCGGTCACTTGGCTGCTGCGTGCCATGGGACAGCCCATGGAGCACAAGCCCTACACTTGGAACACAGCGGCACAATCTGCCACCGGCGGCCCTGCTGTTACCACAGAACAGCTCAAAGCGATCTTTGGTGAGGACGAGTGTCTGCTTGCCACCTTGGAGAAAGACCCTACAAATTCTCGCGAAGATGCCCTGCTTGAAATCTATCGCAAACTTCGCCCGGGAGATCCGCCCACGGTGGACTCTGCGGAAGTACTTCTGGAAAACCTCTTCTTTGACCCGCGCAGATATGATATTTCTGCGGTTGGGCGTTATAAATTCAACAAAAAGCTTGCCTTGCACACACGTCTGACAGGGCAGGAGCTATTTTATCCCATTGCAGACCCTATGACAGGCGAGATTTTGGCGGAAGTGGGGGAAGTGCTCTCTAGAGAGCGTGCGCAAGAGCTAGAGTGCCTTGGTGTGGTTGAGGCGACACTCAGAATTGACGATAAGGCAGTTAAAGTGTTTTCAAACGGCATGGTGCCGCTGGAGACATTTGTGGATGTGGATCCGAAAAGCCTTGGAATCAACGAGCGGGTGCGCTTTGTTGTGCTCAAGAAGCTGATGGATGAGCATGAGGGCGAGGCACTGCATGAGGCGATTCGTGATAACGCGGACTACTTGGTGCCGAAGCACATCATTGTGGACGATATTTATGCCACTGTGAACTACCTCTTCGGTTTAGCTTACGGCATTGGCAACAGAGACGATATTGACCATCTGGGCAACCGCCGGATGCGTTCTGTGGGCGAGCTTTTGCAAAACCAGTTCCGTGTGGGCTTCTCGCGGATGGAGCGTGTGATTCGTGAGCGGATGACACTGCAAGATTTGGATATCGTCACGCCGCAATCACTCATTAACATCCGTCCTGTGACCGCGGCGATCAAAGAGTTTTTTGGTTCCTCTCCACTGTCACAGTTTATGGATCAGACGAACCCCATGTCAGAACTCACCCACAAACGCCGTATGTCAGCCTTGGGACCGGGGGGGCTATCCAGAGAGCGTGCGAATATGGACGTGCGGGACGTACACTATAGCCACTACGGCCGTATGTGTCCCATTGAGACACCGGAGGGACCGAATATTGGTCTCATCAGCTATTTGGCAAGCTTTGCCAAAGTGGATGACTATGGCTTCCTGATTGCGCCATATCGCAAAGTTGATAAAGAGACCCTTAAGGTCACAGACGAAATCCATTACCTGACGGCGGATGTGGAAGATGAATACATTGTCGCACAGGCGACAGAGCCTTTTGACGAAGACGGCTGCCTGGCGAATGCGCGTGTTACCTGCCGCCATAGAGAAGAGATCATCGAAGTAGACAGAGAGCGTGTAGACTATGTGGACGTGTCCGCCCAGATGATGGTTTCCGTTGTTACGGCGATGATTCCATTCTTGGAAAATGATGACGCGAACCGCGCGCTGATGGGTGCCAACATGCAACGTCAAGCGGTGCCGCTACTCCGTCCGGAAGCGCCGATTGTGGCTTCGGGGATTGAGCACAAATGTGCGGTGGATTCCGGCGTTTTGATCATGGCAGAGGGCGATGGCGAAGTTGCCGCTGTCAGTGCGGAAGCGATCGTTGTACAGTATGATGATGGAGAGCGTAAGACCTATAAGCTTACCAAGTTTGCACGCAGTAACCAAGGCACTTGCATCAACCAGCGTCCCATCGTGACGGTAGGCGAGCGTGTCACATCAGCTTGTGTGCTTGCAGATGGTCCATCTACCGAACAAGGTGAGGTGGCGCTGGGCAAAAACGTGCTGGTTGGATTTATGACATGGGAAGGCTATAACTACGAGGATGCGATCCTGATTAGCGAGCGCCTTTCTATGGATGACGTATTTACTTCTGTTCATATTGAAGAATACGAAGCCGATGCCAGAGATACAAAACTAGGGCCGGAAGAGATCACACGGGATATTCCCGGTGTGGGTGAAGATGCCCTGAAATATTTAGACGAGCGCGGGATTATCTCTGTGGGTGCGGAAGTGCAGTCGGGGGATATTTTGGTGGGTAAAGTGACACCGAAGGGTGAGACGGATCTCACAGCAGAAGAGCGGCTTCTTCGTGCGATCTTTGGTGAGAAAGCTCGTGAAGTGCGGGATACTTCGCTGAAAGTACCACACGGTGAGAGCGGGATCGTTGTGGATGTGAAGGTGTTCTCCCGTGAGAACGGAGATGAGCTGTCTCCTGGTGTGAACATGGTTGTGCGTGTATATATCGCGCAGAAGAGAAAGATTTCCGTTGGGGACAAGATGGCGGGTCGCCATGGAAACAAGGGTGTCGTATCCCGCATTTTGCCGCGGGAGGATATGCCTTACTTGCCTGATGGGACACCTCTGGATATCGTACTCAACCCGCTGGGCGTCCCCTCACGTATGAACATCGGACAGGTGCTTGAGGTTCACTTGGGCTATGCGGCCCATACCTTGGGCTGGAAAGTGGCAAGTCCGATCTTTAACGGTGCGGTGGAGAAAGATATTGAAGATACACTGGCACTCGCGGGGCTCCGTGAGGATGGAAAGAGTGAGCTCTATGATGGGCGTACCGGCCTAGCATTTGACAACGCGGTTACCGTTGGATATGTGTACTTCCTAAAGCTCCATCACTTGGTGGACGATAAAATCCACGCACGCTCCACGGGGCCGTACAGCTTGGTTACCCAGCAGCCGCTGGGTGGTAAGGCCCAATTCGGCGGTCAGCGCTTTGGAGAGATGGAAGTTTGGGCGCTGGAAGCTTATGGTGCGGCGTATACTCTGCAAGAGATTCTCACGGTGAAGTCCGATGACGTGACGGGACGTGTGCGGACGTATGAGGCGATTGTGAAAGGGCACAACGTACCCCAGCCTGGCGTGCCAGAGAGCTTTAAGGTCTTGATGAAAGAACTCCAATCCCTCTGCCTAGATATCCGTGTGCTTGATAACGAGGGGAATATCATTGAGCTCAAAGATGAGGACGAGGATAACCGCTATGGTATGCACGACGACAGTGAATACCAAGCGCAAGATGCAGAGATTGCAGCTTCCGGATACAGCATTGAAACGGTAGAAGACGGGGAAGTAGTCCCGCCGGATGAACCCGATGAGGACGAAGAAGAGTTTGACGATGACCATATTCTAGAGATTGACAATGATGAGGAGGAAATTGACTAATGCATAACACTCCATTTGACGCGATTCAGATTAGCATTGCCTCCCCTGAGAAGATTCAGGAGTGGTCAAGCGGCGAAGTGAAAAAGCCGGAGACCATCAACTATAGAACCCTCAAGCCAGAGAGAGAGGGACTCTTCTGCGAAAAGATTTTTGGTCCCACGAAAGACTGGGAATGTCACTGCGGAAAGTATAAGAAAATCCGCTATAAGGGCAAGGTCTGTGACCGCTGCGGTGTGGAAATCACGAAGAGCAAAGTCCGCCGTGAGCGGATGGGGCATATTGAACTAGCTGCCCCTGTGAGCCATATTTGGTATTTTAAGGGCATCCCGTCCCGTATGGGACTGCTTCTTGATATCACACCCCGTGTGCTTGAGAAAGTGCTCTACTTTGCGGCGTATATCGTGACGGATCCGGGCTTTACACCTCTTACGAAGAACCAAGTGCTCACGGAAAAAGAGTACAGGGACATGAAAGAGAAATACGAAGACGACTTCAAAGCAGGCATGGGTGCGGAGGCTGTGAAGCAACTTCTCGCCGATATTGACTGTGAGGCCCTGTCCAGAGACCTCCGTGCTGAACTTAGTGAAGTCTCCGGACAGAAGAAGGCGAAGCTCATTAAGCGCCTTGAGGTTGTGGAAGCCTTCCGTCAGAGCGGCAATGATCCCACTTGGATGATTATTGACACTCTGCCGGTTATTTCACCAGAAATCCGTCCCATGGTTCAGTTGGACGGTGGTCGTTTTGCAACCAGTGACCTCAACGATCTATATCGCCGCGTCATTAACCGCAATAATCGTTTGAAGCGTCTCATTTCCCTATCCGCACCTGATATCATCGTGCGTAACGAGAAGCGGATGTTGCAAGAAGCGGTTGACGCGCTGATTGACAACGGTCGTCGCGGCAGAGCGGTTACGGGGGCGAATAGCCGTGCACTCAAGAGTTTGTCTGACATGCTAAAAGGGAAGCAAGGACGCTTCCGCCAGAACCTTTTGGGTAAACGTGTTGACTATTCTGGGCGTAGCGTTATTGTTGTTGGGCCTGATCTGAAGCTATATCAGTGCGGTCTCCCGAAAGAGATGGCGATTGAACTCTTCCGTCCTTTTGTTATGAAGAAATTGGTGGAAGACGGCATTGCCAATAACATCAAGAGCGCCAAGAAGATGGTTGACAGAGGCCGTGACGAGGTTTGGGATGCACTGGATATCGTCATCAAAGAACATCCAGTACTGCTAAACCGTGCGCCGACGCTGCATAGACTAGGTATCCAAGCCTTTGAGCCGGTTTTGGTTGAGGGACGCGCGCTGAAGCTCCATCCGCTGGTTTGTACGGCGTATAATGCCGACTTCGATGGTGACCAAATGGCTGTCCACGTACCCCTATCCACGGAAGCACAGGCGGAGGCGCGGATTTTGATGCTGTCTGCCAACAATCTGCTTCGTCCGCAGGACGGCAATCCGGTTACGATTCCTACGCAGGATATGATCCTTGGCACCTATTATTTGACCTTACTCCGTGAGGAAGAGGGCGCAAATAAAGCCTTTATCTCCCCAGAAGAGGCGCTGATGGCCTATCATGAGGGTGTGCTCCCCATTCACGCGCCGATTAGAGTGCGCCGGAAGGGGATGTTCAAAGGAAAAGAGATCACAGGATTGGTTGAGACCACCGTCGGTCGGATCATCTTCAATGAGTCGATTCCGCAAGACTTGGGCTTTATTGACCGGACAGACCCGGCGCATTTCTTGGATTACGAGATCAACTTCAAGTGCGATAGAAAACAACTTGGTCAAATCGTAGAGCGTTGTATCGCAAAGCATGGCTTTACACGCAGTGCGGAAGTTTTGGATAACATCAAATCTTTGGGCTTCCGCTATTCCACACAGGGTGCAGTTACGATTTCCATCTCAGACATGACCGTTCCCGATGAGAAGCAAGAACTGATCGCCGCGACAGAGCAGACGATTTTGAACATTGAGCGGCAGTTTAAGCGTGGTCTTATTACAGACCAAGAGCGTTATCGTCTGGTTGTTGCAGAGTGGGAGAAGACCACAAAAGATGTAACTACGGCGCTGCAAAACACCTTGAGTGAGTATAACCCCATCTATATGATGGCGAACTCCGGTGCTCGTGGTAGCATGAACCAGATTCGTCAGCTTGCGGGGATGCGCGGTTTGATGGCGAATACTGCCGGTAAGACCATTGAGATTCCAATTAAAGCGAACTTCCGTGAGGGGCTAAACGTACTAGAATACTTTATCTCCTCCCGCGGTGCGCGGAAAGGGCTTGCGGATACGGCGCTCCGTACGGCGGACTCCGGATATCTGACCCGCCGCTTGGTTGATGTTGCGCAAGATGTGATCATCCGCGAGCCGGACTGCGGCACGAAGGAAGGTGCGATTGCGAAAGAGATCACCGACAAAGGGCAAGTGGTACAGAGCTTTGGGGTCAGCATCCATGGTCGCTATCCGGTGACAGAGATCACAGATAAGAGCGGAACTGTGCTCTTTGGGGCAGATCATCTGTTCAGACCATCAGACGCGGCAGCACTTGAAGCGGCCGGTATTGCAGAGATTCAAGTCCGCAGTCCCTTAGCTTGTGAGGCACGGAGCGGGATTTGCGCTAAGTGTTATGGACTCAACCTTGCAATCGGTGAGCCGGTGAGTGCCGGTGAAGCGGTTGGCGTTATCGCGGCGCAGAGTATCGGGGAACCCGGTACACAGCTCACCATGCGTACCTTCCACACCGGCGGCGTTGCGGGAGATGATATTACCCAGGGTCTGCCTAGAGTTGAAGAGCTCTTTGAGGCGAGAAAGCCGAAGAATATGGCGATTCTGGCTGAGATTGCGGGAACCATATCTCTGGAAGAGACCAAGAAGAACGCGGTCTACACCATGAACATCATCAGCGAGGAAGCAGGCGACACGCGGAGCTATACCGTACCTTATGCGTCTGGTATCCGTGTACAGGACGGCGAGAAAGTTGAGCTTGGTGCACAACTCACGGACGGTGCCCAGAGTCCGCATGATATCTTGTCCATCCTGGGTGTGTTTGCGGCGCAGAACTATCTGATCCAAGAAGTACAGAAAGTGTATCGCCAGCAGGGTGTTGAGATCAACGACAAGCACATTGAGGTTATCGTGCGTCAGATGATGCGCAAGGTGAAAATCGAAGAGCCGGGAGATGCAAGATTCCTCGCCGGTGCGACTGTGGATATTCTCGATGTCAAGGAAATCAATCGGGTGCTCCAAGCACGGATTGACGCAGGGGAGACGACACTACAGCTTGCGACTTATGAGCGACAGCTGATGGGTATTACCAAAGCATCGCTTGCGACGGAGAGTTTCCTCTCAGCGGCTAGCTTCCAGGAGACCACAAAGGTTCTGACTGAGGCTGCGATCAAGGGTAAGATTGACCATCTGGTTGGGCTCAAAGAGAATGTTATCATCGGTAAGCTCATCCCGGCTGGTTCCGGTTTGGATGTATACCGTGATTTCACCGCTCGCGTAGAGGGTGAGAACATTGGGTTGCCGGATCCGGTGGAGCCTGCGGAAGAGGTGGATTTGTCCATGCTCGCCGGTGTTGGGAATGTGATTGATTAGGATGTAGGGGCGGTATGTTTGCCGCCCCTGTCCAACCAGTAAAGTGTGGTAAGGGCATCGTTGTCTGCCTCATGTCACAAGCAAGAGACTAAGTGGCAGACTGAGACTCTGGATATAGTTCTACAAGGATTTTCTAGCGAGTTAATTCGCTAGAAAGGTCTTGCAAAAATCCTCTGGACAGTGTATAATTACTCATATAAAGGAAATGATTGACAACGTGCATGATATTGAGGTATAATAAATGATTTACACGCATTGCACAATGATCACATACACTGAATAGGGGGCGACAACTTCGTTGTTGTCGTGCGAGGGTCAAGGCGAAAGATGAGGAAGAGATGTAAACGAGTTATTGACTTTATAAAAGAATTTAGCTCTAAAGATATTAGTGAAAAAGTTAAGTATCAGCTGCTTGCAATCACAATTATTTGTGCGGTTGCACCTCATGTTTTAGCAATGATTTCGTCTGGGCTTTCTATAATCGACTTTACACTGGAAACATTTCTGAGAGATGGAAGTCTTGCTGTGTCAGCTGCTTTGCTTCTTATAGGTACAGCTTTTATTCCAATTACATCGCCTAATCCTAATGAGAAGGGCAATAATTGGGTGGCAGGAGTGAGCGTTTTAGTTGGTACGGCATATCTTGTTTTTGCTGTGGTGCGGTATCATAGACCGGATTATAAAGGCTGGGTGGCTGCGCTAGCACACTTAATCTTTGCTGTATTATGTGTGGGTGGAGCAATACACTTTAGCTTGAGGAAGAGTAAAAATAAGTAAGGAGTGAAGAATTATGCAAATATTAGATGTATTGGCCTTGGCGACCGGGTTCCTTGGTGTAATGTTTTTATTTATACATTACATCAAAAGTGCACGTCATGCTACAAAAGAAAAGCATGGTGGAGTTAGTGTGGCGGGATCAGTTGGTGATATAAATGTGCAAATGGTTGCCGCCGCTGCGGTCGCTTGCTTGGTGCCTGTACTGATGCATCTAGCGGGTTTAGGTACAAGTTTAAATAATAGGAGAATATCTGTCCAACAGGTTTTGCAATACCAGGAAGAGGCGAATCAAGCTGTGCTCAAAGCAACAAGTTCATGTATACAAGGAGAAATATGAATCTATGGAACGAGCCTTGTTTGAAGAGATATATACGGGTAGTGTTGAAGTGATCGCAAAAAAGCTTTGTGAAGAGCACAAAGCTGAGGGGTTTAGGTATGTAAAAAATTTTGAAGGAGTGTATGAGGCATATTTAAATCAATGGCACTATTTGCGATGGTTACTGAAAGGTAAAACCGGAAAAATTGAAGACCTCACACAAGAGGCTTCCAAGACACTTCTTGACGGTCATAAGACTGCAGCCTGTATTACCACAGCGCTTGCCAAGATGAGGCTTGTTGTAAACGATAGGCTTGATGATGAGATGTATTCATATAGTATTCACTCTAAAAAAGACTCGAAACGCTTGAATGAGCAAGTGGCAGTTTTGTGTGGTATTAGCTATCTGATTGGAGATATGCTCAATAAGCCAGGAAATCTGAAAGTAAACGATGAACTGCCGTTTGAAATGATCTGGCCGAAAACAGATCATGATGTAGCATCCGAAGGTACAGAAAGAGAAGACGCAGGTGAGGCTAAGGGATCCAATCATTATTTGGATTCACTGGTTCGAGGGGTTTACTACTCTGGTGTGAGCGCACATACCGATCCAATTTTACTGGCAAACATTTATTTTTTAATAGAACAATATCATCGCAAAAGTGTTGAGTTAGAACGAGAAAAGCTTGGTCTCACATAAATGTACCTCAGAATATAGAAAGCAGGAGAGCGAATGGTGCTTCTCCTATTGCAGACATGAAACACTCGCCAGCACGGCGGGTGTTTTGACCCTTATGCAAAAAGATTTCCCCACAAGTCCGGAAAATTATTGACTTATCCCAAGCCTCGTAGTATAATTTATCTCTGCGTGTATGCGCAAATTTGTATTTAATGGAATAGCTTCCGGCTGCTCTGTTAAAGATAATCAACAAAAGAGAGGAGGAAAACTGTGCCAACATTTAATCAGCTCGTGAAACAGGGTCGTGAGCGTCAGACATATAAGTCTACCTCACCTGCGATGCAAAAGAGTCTAAACACTCTGAAAAATCGCGAGACGGACCACTCAAGCCCGCAAAAGCGCGGTGTTTGTACTGCTGTTCGTACCTCGACCCCAAAGAAGCCGAACTCTGCTCTGCGGAAGATCGCCCGTGTGCGTCTTTCTAACGGTTATGAAGTCACTGCCTATATTCCAGGCGTGGGTCACAACTTGCAGGAGCACTCCGTTGTTATGATTCGCGGCGGTCGTGTAAAAGATCTGCCGGGTGTGCGTTATCACATCATCCGCGGAACACTGGACACACAAGGTGTTGCAAATCGCAAACAATCACGGAGCAAGTACGGCGCGAAACGCCCAAAATAAGAAACCCGCTTTAGGTAAGCAATCAGCCGGTTCGGGTATACCGGCGGCCTGACCTGAAGATAACGATACATTGGTGTGTTATCTCTACGGCAGGCATTTACGGGGGCAATCGACGGAACGCCCAGACGCGTTCCGTGTTCGTGCGCCTTCGAGTACCGATGAAATCATCCTTGTGAAGGAGGGAAGTACAGTGCCCAGAAGAGGTAACGTACCCAAACGAGAAGTACTACCTGATCCGATTTACGGGTCTATCATGGTGACAAAGCTCATCAACAGCATCATGCTAGACGGTAAAAAAGGAACAGCGCAAAAGGTTGTTTATGGCGCTTTTGACATTGTGAAAGAGAAAACCGGCAAAGAGCCGATTGAAGTCTTCACAGAAGCCCTAAACAATATCATGCCAACTCTTGAGGTAAAAGGTCGCCGCGTTGGTGGTGCCACATACCAAGTGCCTATGGAAGTGCGCGAAGAGAGACGGTATACATTGGGTCTTCGTTGGCTCACCACTTACGCCAGAGCGCGGGGCGAGAAAACCATGCGCGAGCGTTTGGCGGGAGAGCTAATGGACGCACTCAACAGTTCAGGTGCTGCTGTGAAGAAGCGTGAAGACACGCACAGAATGGCAGAGGCAAACAAAGCGTTTGCGCACTATCGCTGGTAAACTAGAGAAGGATATAGAGTGTAGAGTATATGGCTAGAAAAGTTTCACTGGAAAAAACCAGAAATATCGGCATCATGGCTCACATCGACGCGGGCAAGACGACGACCACCGAGCGTATTCTCTATTACACCGGCGTGAGTCACAAGCTTGGTGAGACCCATGAGGGAACTGCCACCATGGACTGGATGGAGCAAGAGCAAGAGCGTGGGATCACCATCACCTCTGCCGCTACCACCTGTTTTTGGAAAGACCATCGCATTAACATTATTGACACCCCAGGTCACGTTGACTTTACCGTTGAAGTTGAGCGCTCTCTTCGCGTTCTGGACGGCAGCGTCACAGTTATGTGCGCCAAGGGTGGCGTTGAGCCGCAGACAGAGACTGTTTGGCGGCAAGCGGACAACTACAAAGTACCGCGGATGATCTACGTCAACAAAATGGATGTGACCGGCGCTGACTTTTATAATGTGCTGAAAATGATCCGTGACAGGCTCAAATGCAACGCGGTGCCTGTTCAGCTTCCAATCGGCGCGGAGTCAGACTTCAAAGGGATAATTGATCTCGTTGAAATGCACGCCCACATCTACAATGACGACCTGGGCAAAGATATCAGCATAGTGGAAATCCCCGCTGAATTGAAGGACGATGCTGAGATTTATCGGATGCAACTCCTTGAGGCGATTTCTGACTTTGATGAAGAGATCATGATGCAGTACCTTGAGGGTGAGCAAATTGCGACGGCTGCCATTATGGCGGCAATCCGCAAGGCGACCGTTGCAGCCCAGATGATTCCGGTTCATTGCGGTACCAGCTACAAGAACAAAGGCGTTCAGCTTTTGCTTGACTCTGTTGTGAACTACATGCCTTCCCCGCTGGACATTGAGGCGATCAAAGGCATCAACCCCAAAACAGGGGAAGAGGATTCACGCGCACCATCAGACGAAGCTCCGTTTTCTGCTCTGGCATTTAAAATCGCCACTGACCCCTATGTGGGACGACTCAGTTTCTTCCGTGTCTATTCCGGCACAGTTGACGCGGGTTCCGGCGTGCTCAATGCCACCAAAGGACAGAAAGAGCGGATGGGACGCATTCTGCAAATGCACGCCAATACTCGTGAAGATATCGACAAGATCTACGCTGGCGATATCGGCGCGGCAGTTGGTCTCAAACACACCACAACAGGGGACACCCTCTGTGATGACAAGGCACCGATTATCTTGGAGAGCATGGAGTTCCCTGAGCCTGTTATCCGTGTTGCCATCGAGCCGAAGACGAAAGCCGGACAAGAGAAAATGGGTCTGGCACTGGTCAAGCTTGCAGAAGAAGATCCGACCTTTAAGACCTACACCGATGAAGAAACCGGACAGACCATCATTGCCGGTATGGGTGAGCTTCACCTGGAGATTATCGTTGACCGTCTGCTCCGTGAGTTTAAAGTAGAAGCAGATGTAGGCGCACCGCAAGTTTCTTACAAAGAGACCATCAGAAACAGTGCGGATGTGGATCAGAAGTACGCGAGACAGTCCGGTGGTAAGGGTCAATACGGTCACGTTAAGATCAAACTTGAGCCAAACGAATCCGGCAAGGGTTATGAGTTCATCGACAAGATCGTGGGCGGTAAGATTCCGAAGGAATACATCCCAGCGGTTGACCAAGGGATTCGGGGCGCAATGCAAGCTGGTGTTGTGGCTGGATATCCGGTTGAAGACGTTATCGTTACCCTGTATGAAGGTTCTTACCATGAGGTTGACTCCTCTGAGATGGCCTTTAAAATTGCAGGTTCTATGGCGTTTAAAGAGGGTATGCGCAAAGCGAACCCAACCCTGCTTGAGCCGATCATGAAAGTTGTTGTCACTGTACCGGACGATTATATGGGCGATGTCATCGGCGACATCAACTCACGCCGCGGTCAGATTGTGACAACGGAAAATATGAACGGCATTACAAAAATCGAGTCACATGTTCCTCTGGCTGAAATGTTTGGCTATGCCACAGACCTTCGCTCAAAGACGCAAGGCCGCGGGAACTACAGCATGGAACCGAGCCACTATATGGAACTTCCGAAGAGCATTCAGGAGTCCATCGCGGCAGGACGGAACAAAGACTAGGCGAAGCCCCGCGATTACTTGAAAAAGTAGTTGCAAAAAAAAGAAACATGCGGTACAATGTTCGCATCTAAATTGCTTGTTTTGCAAAAAAATAAAATGAATTATCATTTAAGGAGGCTATCCCCATGGGTAAGCAAATGTTTCAAAGAAACAAACCACACGTAAACATCGGCACAATCGGTCACGTTGACCACGGTAAAACTACCCTGACAGCGGCTATCACCAAGTATCTTGCGATGAAAGGCGGCGCGGAATTTAAAGACTACGCCAACATCGACAAGGCTCCAGAAGAGCGTGAGCGCGGTATCACAATCAACACTTCACACGTTGAGTATGAGACCGAGTCCCGCCACTATGCCCACGTTGATTGCCCAGGCCACGCCGACTATATCAAAAACATGATCACCGGCGCTGCGCAAATGGACGGCGCGATCCTTGTTATCGCTTCTACTGACGGTCCAATGGCGCAAACACGTGAGCACATCCTGCTTGCACGCCAAGTTGGTGTTCCTGCTCTTGTTGTATTCATGAACAAAGTTGACCTTGTTGACGATGTTGAGCTTCTTGAGCTTGTTGAGATGGAAATCCGTGAGATTCTATCTAAGTACGAGTTCCCAGGCGACGACATTCCTGTCATCAAAGGCTCTGCTGTCCAAGCCCTAAACGGCCCGGACAATCCAGACGATCCTGTTTACGAGCCAATCAGAATTCTGATGGAAAACGTAGACGCTTATATCCCAACTCCGGAAAGAAAGAGCGACCTTACCTTCCTCATGCCGATCGAAGACGTGTTCACCATCACAGGTCGTGGTACTGTTACCACAGGTCGTGTTGAGCGTGGCCGCGTTCAGGTTGGTGACGAAGTTGAGATTGTTGGTCTGGTTGAAGAGAGCAGAAAAACAACTGTTACCGGTACTGAAATGTTCCACAAAACACTTGAGTACGCAGAAGCCGGCGACAACGTAGGCGCACTGCTGCGTGGTGTAGCGAAAGACGAAGTTGAGCGCGGTCAAGTTCTTGCAAAGCCAGGCTCAATCAAGCCTTTGACCAAGTTCAAAGGTCAAGTTTACGTCTTGAGCAAGGAAGAAGGCGGCCGTCACACACCGTTCTTCAACAACTACCGTCCGCAGTTCTACTTCCGTACAACTGACGTTACCGGTGTTATCGAGCTTCCAGAAGGCATCGAAATGTGTATGCCTGGCGACAATGTTGAAATCAACGTTGAGCTGATCATGCCAATTGCGATCGAAGAAGGACTCCGTTTCGCGATCCGTGAGGGTGGCAGAACTGTTGGTTCTGGCGTTGTTATCGCTGTTAGCTAAGATAGCTGTACGATAGTTTGTAAGAATAGGAACTCCCCCTTGCCGATGAGCGGCGAGGGGGAGTTTTGTATGCTTGTCTTAGGCACCTTATTCAGTGTTTCAGTTGTTTTTTTAGATGATAAATACTCTTTATATTTGCATCAGGTTTATCACTGATTCGTGTGATCAAAAGTTCTTCAATATATGCTACGATTTGTAAGATAGCCAAAACTAAGACAATCAAATTTATATCTAAGAATAAAATCCAAAATGGGAATGTAAATATAAATAATGCTAAAAATTTGTTTAGATATGCATGATAAGAAACGATTGTCTTAAATTTAATATACGCATACGATAATGAAATACCCTTAAATAAGAAAACTGTTCCGATTAAAACATATGACTGTATCGTTATTTCCAATATAGGAAATACACAAACCATGATACATATTAAAAAAAAGATATCCGCACTCGTGTCAAGTGTTGACCCGAAGTTGCTATTTACTTTTAGTTTCCTTGCAATTGGCCCATCAATTAAATCTGTGGTACAGGCTAAACCATAGAATAACCAAAACCTCATTGAAAGAGGTGCCGAAAATGCCAATAATATAGCAAAAATGAATCTTGTGGAAGTTATGATATTGGGTAAATTCTTCATAGTATTCCCCTCCCTTGTTCAAATGCTTTCCTTACATCTAAATTCTCGATTTGAAGAACATTTATATTTGATTTTTTTGCAATATTATTTTGAAAAATCGGATGTATGTTTTTTATTTTGCCATTATGTTTTAATCTTGACCCGGAGTTTTTAAACCAAAAAGTCGCATTATTTTGGATGCACTGACCTCTTATATCAAGAAGCCAATCATAATCACAAGATCGTGCGTTTTTACCAATTTCTCCTCCAGCAGCGACAAACTTTATCTTATCCAAATATATGGATAAATCAATTTTTTCTAATAAAGGAACGCATGAGATAAACTTATATTTTACCGGAAGCTCTGCAAAAATCGGCAATCTTTGATCGGCTCGTTTTTGATTTTCTATTGTACAACCTAACATTACATTATGATATCCATCGCCCCAATCATTTGGTAAACACTGCTTCACTCTTTCAATTCTTTTTGTAAGAATAATAAAAATCAAATCATCTCTATTTTTGATCATTTGCCATATTTCATTTCTAAATTCATCCGCGTCTTCAATGAAAAAATCTGTCATAAAACAAGTTGCTACAAGTTTTCCGGATGAGATTTGAGACACTGGTTTATAAAAATCTTTTGTTTTTTGAACGCGCCCTTTTTCAAATCTTGATGAATGTTGACTATAATAATAACAATTTTTACACGCTTCACTAATTTGTTTACAGCCCGACCACGGTTCCCAATTTGCTAAATCTGTTTGATTGATTGAATGCATTGCAACTGCACGTCGAATTAAAAACTCTGCTATTTTATTTCTTATCATTGTTTATCTCCGTACAACTACAAACTCTTCACGCAAACGTATCGCTGTTTCCCGCACTGCAAACTGCACATCACCAAGAGAAGCCACCGGCATGATACCAAGCAGGGAGTTTGTGACGAAGCATTCATCGAAAACCGGGATTTCCTCGGCTTTTATGACTGTCTCCATGATATCGTAGCGCTTTAGCAGATAAGCCCGTAAAATCCCTGGCAATAGCCCACAGGTGAGGGCGGGGGTGAGGATGGTTTTGTCTTTGACGAAGAAGATGTTGGAGATTGCCCCCTCGCAGATTTCCCCTTTGTGATTTCGGAAGATCCCCTCATCGTAGCCCATGTCTGTGGATTTGCGCTTTTCCAGAATGCAATCGCCGTAGTTGAGGGTTTTGTGGTAGGTGAAGGGGGAGGTCTCGTTGCGTAGGCTATCGCAAAAGCGTAGACGGAATCCGCGTTGGTAGATGTTCTCTGTGTAGGGATTTTGGCGGAAAGTGAAGAGCGTGTTGTGCTCTGATACCGTGAGCCGCAAGGCACCGCGAGAGATGCTCTCCGTCTGGACGGCGGTTGCTACAGCTTCTGCTGTGACCGTCCGATCTATTTGCAGAAAATCCAGTGCCTTGTGCAGGCGTGTTAAGTGTTCTGTCAGGAAAATGGGGATGCCATTTTCGATGGCGATGGTTTCAAAGGCACCAAGACCGTATAGATATCCGTCGTCGAGGATCATTGTGTGACCTCCATTGTGTGATTGTTGTAGGGCGCGATGTCCTTAAAAGCCTCCTTTTTCAAAGGAGGTGGCACGAAGTGCCGGAGGATTGCTTTGCGCAGAGGCTTGGATAAAGAACAATCCTCAGTCGCTTCGCGACAGCTCCTTTGGAAAAGGAGCCTAGGGTGTTTCTACAGAATACCTCGCTACGCCCTACGAGAGTGCGTCCAACACTGCTTTTGCTTTTTGCAGGGTTTCTTCGTACTCGAATTCCAGATCAGATTCGCAGGTGATGCCGCCGCCTACGCCTAGGTGATAGGTGCCGTCAGTATGGACAGCGGTGCGGATGACGATGTTGAGGTCACAGTCGCCGTTTAGGGAGATGTAGCCGATGCTGCCCGTGTATAGACCGCGATTGCCCTGCTCTAATTCGTCAATGATCTCCATGGCACGGATTTTGGGTGCGCCCGTAATCGAGCCGCCGGGGAAGGTGTTCTCAATGAGGTCGATTGCCGTGAGATTTTCCTCCAAGACACCGCTGATGCTGGAGACCAGATGGTGGACAGTTGCATAAGATTCGATGGCGAAGAGTTCGTCCACTTTGACGCTGCCTGGAATGCAGACCCGGTTTAGATCGTTGCGCTCTAGGTCTACGATCATGAGCAGCTCACTGCGGTCTTTTTCGGACTGTTGGAGCTCTTCTTTGAGCGCTTCATCTTCTTCCGGCGTTGTACCACGCTTGCGGGTACCTTTGATGGGTCGGGTGATGACTTTACGGGCTTTCATCTGCAAAAACCGTTCCGGTGAGGCGCAGACGATCTGACCGTCTTTGTAATTGAGATACGCCGCAAAGGGGGCGGGGTTATTGGTGCGCAGTCTGGTGTATACCTCATATGGCGTGCGCTCGCTTGTGATATCGAGGCGTTGGGTCATGTTTGCGATATAGATGTCACCCTCGATGATGTGATCAATCATACGATGGACGGCGTGTTTGTAGTCTTCTTTTTCAAAGTTTGGACACATGGATATGTTTCCTGAATCGACTGTAGGGGCGCGCATTGCGCGTCCGTTGATTATGCCTAACAGCGACTGGATTGCAGCTTTTGCATCTTGCAATTTGCCGTTTGCAATCAGATAGATTTTGCGTGCTTCATGGTCTGCGATGATGAGCTGATCGTAAAAGCGCAGCATTACTTCCGGGAAACCTGACCGGATACCCCGATTGTAATCATAGGAGAAAAACCCAATTGCCCCATCGATGAGAGGCAAGTGGGTGGGGTTTTCGACCTGATTGGCTTTTAGGTAGTCATTGAGGTACACGGCGAAGTCTTCCTTGCGTGGTTCATCGTTCACCCAAAGTTTGCTCCGGCGCTTTTCCACTTTCAGGTAAGGTGCGCGTCCGATGATGGAGAAGCGTCCCAGCTTATTTTGCAAGGTGGATTCCAAAATAACGGCATCTGTCTCATCCGCGAAGTGGGCGAAGATGTCCGCGATGGGGATGTATGTATCCAGAGTTTTGATGCTAGGCATGTTGATTCCACCAGTCTTTGCATAAGTTTAGAAAGTTTTGCAGCATATCGTGTCCGTACTCTGTGAGCACCGCCTCGGGGTGGAACTGGATTCCATAGAGGGGATGCTCTTTGTGAGAGATTGCCATCACAGCACCGTCTGCGGCGTGAGCATCTATGTGGAAGCTGTTTGCCACGGTGTTCTCTAGGGCTACAAGAGAATGATAGCGGGTGACGGAGAATTTGGGCGGGAGGTTTTTGAATAGACGCTTGCCCGTATGGGTGATGGGTGTTACCTTGCCGTGCATGGGGCGTTCACCTTTGCATACGGTGCCGCCAAATGCGTGGGCGAGGATTTGATGACCGAGACATACGCCCAAGATGGGAATCTGCGCGCCAAACTCCTGCACGATTTGGAGTGGCACCTCTGCTTCCTCTGGCTTTCCGGGACCGGGGGAGATAATGATGCCGCGGATGCTGCGCATATCCAGTTTGTTCGGATTGATGCGGTCGGCGGATTCTATGACGATGTCGCAACCTAGTTCTCTGAAGTAGGCGACTAGGTTGTAGACGAAAGAGTCTTTGTTGTCGATCATGTAATACATAGGGATAGCCTCGCGGTGTGGTTTGTAGGGTGTGTAAAGGTGGTGGATGCGGTAGGTTTTTTCTGACTTGAAGTGTGGAGTGCTTACTCTGTTGACTGTTGTTTTTTCAGTGCGTACGGAAAAACCTCTTTTGTATATTCAGGGTAGGTCAATTTTTGCGGATAGGAATCGAACAAATCCATTTTTTCTATTTCGCTCTGGACTGGAATGTCGGTAAGTGTGTGGACATTCGCAAAATATACCTGTCCACAACCTGTTACTTCAGTCTCATTTAACATTCCGCATACCTGATAATCGCACAGCGGAACTAAGTCAAACTCAACTGCGCCCGTTTCCTCAAACAATTCTCTTTTCGCAGCATCGAAGGAAGTCTCATTCTGTTCAATATGCCCACCTGGATGTTCCCAAGTGTTTCGATCTCTATGTTTACAAAAAATCCACTTTCCCTTATAAAAGGCGAAAACACAAGCATATTGATATTCTCCGATTGTATTGAATGGATAAGCCTTGCACTCCATGTTAACCTCCCAAGATATAAATTTACTTCACAACTGACCGATCACGCACATGGCACGATGCTTATAATGATGGCCTCATGGGGATATACAGAATCCCATCTTTTTCCCGCTGTCCCTCTGTTTGCACAAAGCCCAGATGCTCATAGGCTTTGACGGCATAGAGGGAAGAATTTACAGTAACTTGCGTTAGGCTCTTATCTTTTCGGAGTTCATCCAAGACAGTCTGGAACAATTGTTTTGCGATTCCCTGTCTTTGGTGTGCCTTATCCACAAACATCAGCGATATGTGAGAAATGTTTTGCGTTGCAATCACACCAAGGATTTTGTTGCCTTGATAGTACGCCCACATCTTTTTGTCTCCGGATTTTAGGGAGGCTTGTACTTCTTGCAACTTGGTTTTTAGGTAAGTATCAAATGTGTTTCGTCCCTGCTCGGAATAATCCACGGCAACAAACTCAGAGAATACACGGTTTACAAGATCGATGGCTTGGGGGATGTCTTTGTCGGGAACCTCTTTGATCATATGCATGATACCTCCGAATGCGTGCGGGCGCATAATGTGCGCCCCTACAGGGTTTGTGTTTGTTCCAGCTCTGTTTTTAGATCGCTTATGCGGCGGCGTAGGAGCGGGTGGACGTAGTTTGGGTTTAGCTCATAGAAGGGTACCAAGACAAAGAGCCGTTCATGCATACGCGGGTGGGGGAGGGTGATGTGCGGATCGTCTGTGATCAGATCATCATAGGTCAGCACGTCAATATCAATCGTGCGCGGACCCCAGTGGATGTTACGTTCGCGACCGAGGGATGCTTCAATCTGTAGCAGGTGGGTCATTAGCTCCTGGGGCGGGAGCGTGGTTTCGGCTTCGAGCACACAATTGAGATAATCATCTTGGGGGATATCGCTGATTGGCTTTGTGGTGTAATAGGTGGAGCATCGGAGGAGGCGTAATCCTGGGTTGGGGAGTTGTGCGATTGCTTCATCGAGAGCTTCTTTTGGATTATCCATATTGGCACCGAGACCGAGATAGACCCTGCTCCATTTTCGCTTGATTTCGACGGAGAGATTTCCCACAGATTGTCCGATTGGAGCCCAGGGTTTGTCGATGCGTACAGTGATCTCGCGTACGAGAGGGAAGTTGTGCAGGATTTCTCTTGCAATTGTCTCCGCGCAGATCTCGATGAGCTGATGGGTTTCTCCTGTCATGAGATCACGGATTTTGGTGCAGACTTCGGCGTAGTTTACGGTTTTGCTGAGATCGTCTGACATGCCTGCCGGACGGAGATCGAGGGTGAGGGTTGCGGATACGAGGAACTTTTGTCCTAGTATGCGCTCCGCCTCAAGGACACCGTGGTTAGCGAAGATTTCCAGTTTGTCTATGTGGATTTTGTCCATTGGGGTTCCTGCTTTCTTGTGTGTGGGAATATGTTTATTCGGTATATAGGCTCCTTTCGTAAAGGAGCTGTCAGCGAAGCTGACTGAGGATTGCCTTCAGTATCAGTGGACTTGCAGCGTGCTGAATCCTCCGTCAGGCTTCGCCTGCCACCTCCTTTACGAAAGGAGGCTTTAAGATCAAGGGCACATACGCAGCATATAAATTACCCTCACCTAGTCCCTACGCCGCACAATCGCATCTGCCATCATGATGGCGCGTTTGTTTTCTTTCACATCGTGCACACGAATAAACGAGCAGCGATGCTGCACACCCAGCACACTTGTTGCGATGGTACCCTCTAGCCGCTCTTCTACCGGGAGATCCAGCACATGCCCGATGAAGCGCTTGCGGGAGGCACCCAGCATGATGGGGTAGGGCAGGGATGTGAAAAGGGAGAGGTTGCGCATGATTTCCAGATTGTGCTCCGCGTTTTTGGCAAAGCCAATGCCGGGGTCTAGGATGATCTTGTCCGGTGCAACACCGGCATTTAGTAGGATATCTACGCTTTCACTCAAATCAGCGAGCACATCCGGCAAAAAGTCCGCATAATCCATGTTGTCTCGGCTATGCATTGCACAACAGACCGCACCGTGTTTTGCGCAGATATGGGCGAGATTTGGGTCATCTTTGAAGCGGGAAACGTCGTTGATGATCGCTGCACCTTTTGAGAGCGCAATTTCCGCTACTTCCGCCTTGCGGGTGTCGATGGAGATGGGTACATCAATCACAGAAATCAGTGCATCCAGAACAGGGATAACGCGTTTTAATTCTATCGCGGTTTCCACAGGCACATGCCCCGGACGTGTGGACTCGCCGCCAATCTCAATGATGTCAGCGCCGTCTGCGACCATCTGTTTCGCGCGGGTTACCGCTTGCTCGACAGAGTGATAGGAGCCGCCATCTGAGAAGGAGTCTGGGGTGAGGTTTAAAATCCCCACGATGAAAGTACGGGTGCCTATGCCAAAGTGTGTTTTGCCAATGTTCATGGGATACACCTGATTTCTAATGTGATAGGAGTTGATTCTTACGGGCATCGTCCCAATTACAATCAGCGGAGACGGTACAGGCGTAGCAGGCTCTAGACAGCTTGTCTGCACGAAAGAGGAGCTGAGAGAAGGGGGCGGCATCTTCCGGGGGACTGCGATGTTGAAAGATGGCATTGCAGATGGAGGCGATCTCTCTATCGGAAAAGCCGCAGTCCAGCATGATTTGCACAGCCGGTTCAATCGCCGATTCATTGTGAGGCGTGCCATCTTTGTACTGCTTCCACTTGGTGATATCATGGAGCAATGCAGCGGCGTAGATGCGCTCTTTGGGGAGATTTAACGTATCCTCTAGATTTATCATATACGCAATCCGCGCCACGTCCAAGGCGTGGGCGAGATCGTGTTTGCAAAACTGCCTGTCCGCCTCGCTTGCGCTGTTTCGTTCCATGTGCCAGAGAAACAGCGGGTGGCTTTTGATTTTATTTACTCGTTCCATCATTTGTGCAGCATCGCCAAGGCTTCGCGGCGAAGCTCTGGGTCTGTTTTGAGTTTCCCGCGCAGGGCAGTTGTCACTGTTTTCGTACCGATTTTTTGTGCACCGCGCATGGACATGCACATGTGCTCCGCTTCGATTACAACCGCTACACCTGCGGCATGGGCTTCTTGTTCGATTAGATCTGCAATTTGGCTGCCCATTTTCTCCTGTAGTTGCGGACGACGGGCGTATAGCTCCACCACCCGGGCGAGTTTGCTCAGCCCTAGCAAGTGTCCTTCTGTGGGGATATAGCAGACATGGGCCAGACCGTAAAAGGGGAGCAGATGGTGTTCGCACATGGAATGAAAGGGGATGTCGCGCACTACGACCATCTCTCCGCTTAGATCTTCATCGAAATATTTGAGTACCTCTTTCGGCTTGGCATGGAGTCCGGAGAAGACCTCGGCATACATCTCCGCTACCCGCTTAGGGGTTTCGCGGAGTCCTTCTCTGCTAGGGTCTTCGCCGATTGCATGGAGAAGCTCTGTGATTGCGTGTTCGATTCGTTGTTTGTCGATCATCTGTCTATCCTCATGTTTCTCGGATTTTGGAAATTGGTATAATGCGACTATACCATTGCTATTGTATCATACTTTGCTGCGTGGCTCAAGAGCATAGTGTGGCTGGAGTGGTATACTGCGTGCTTTTTGTAGGGGACGATGCCCACATCGTCCCATGTCCCGAATCGGTATTACATACCTAGGTGTGCACCAAAATTGTAACAGCGGGACGATGTACCCGCAGGGCATGATATGGGCATCGTCCCCTACAGGCTATAGTGTGCGTAATTTCTCTTCCAGCACAGCCAGCAAGACCTTGACGTGGGTGTGTTCTGTATCTTTTCCTGCAAAAAGTAAGGTTACAGTCTCTTTGTCATGGATGGCATCAACAAAGGTGTCTAATGCGGGATTTTCCAGCAATTCCTTGCGATACAAGACGGAAAATACATCCCAAGAATCCACGCCTGCGTGATAATCTTTGCGCAGTGCGGTACTGGGAGTAATATCCTTTGCCCAAAGATCAATGTTTGCAGTTTCCTTTTTGACTCCACGAGGCCAAAGGCGGTCAACTAAGACGCGGAATCCGTCAGAAGGGGCGGCGGGTTCGTAGATGCGCTTCATTTGTATGCTTGGCATGAGAATCCCTCCTTTTTGTAGCTTTATTGTAGCACTTTCGGTCGTTTGGAGCAAGGTGCAAATTAACTGTTGACCGATGTGGTCGAACGTGATATAATACAATCATAGACCGATGTGGTCGACCGAGATCAAAAGGAGGAATGACTTATCAAAGAAGCGTTTGCGGCTTTGCCGATTGAAAAACAAAAGGCAATTTTAGACGCGGCAGCGGCAGAGTTTGCTGAGCATGGGTACCAAGGTGCGTCTACGAATCGCATTGTGCAGGCAGCGCAGATCGGGAAGGGAATGCTCTTTTACTATTTCGGCTCGAAGCTGGAGCTGTATCATCTGTTGTTGGATCAGATATCTGCTTTGGTTGAGAGCTATGGGGAAAGACTGCGTGAAGCTGTGGAAGGTGCGGGATTCATCGAAACCGCTTGGTACGCAGCACGGGTGAAGATGGAGCTGTATTTAGAGCATCCGGCGCTCTTGGATTTGCTGACCCGTTTTTATCTCCACCCCGAAGACGCGGCAGTGTCAGAATATGCGCAAGCAGCAGCAAAACGGACGGAGGTCTTCCGTGAAACGGTGATGACAGAACTGTTTGACAAGGCGGATGAGTCAAAGTTCCGGCGCGATATCCCGCCTGAGCGGTTAAAGCTCTATTTGGGCTTTGTGTTTGAGGGTTATAGCCAGTACGTGACAAAAGTGGTAAAGGCTTCTGGGATTCAAACCGCCTCAGAGCTTGACTGGAAGCCGCTGATTGCGGAGCTTGATGGGTATTTGGAAGATTTGAAGACTTTGTTTTATGGAGAGGGGGAGTAGCGGTGACAGCTTTATCTATGCAGAAATGGCATCAACTACCACTTGCGGGCTGTGTTTGCAGTAATGGGAAACCTTATCGGATTTCAATCAAAAAAGGCAAGGTGAATCAGCTACTCGTCAACTTTCTTGGTGGCGGCGTATCTTGGAGTGAGGAAACTGCGGCAAGACCAATTACCATGGGGTCGATGTTGAAAAAAGAAGAAGATTTTTATACTCCCGATGTACCGCCTGTGATATTGAAAATTGCATGTAGCATGGGGCTGTTCAAAGCAAGTGATACGCGCAATCCTTTTCATGATTGGCATGTGTTAAACATACCCTATGCAAGTGCTGATTTTCATCTTGGGGACAATGACTATCCCTATCAGAGCGTGAAAGGCGAGCGGAAAGTGCTGCATCATCATGGGCAGAGAAATGTAGAGGCTGCCTTGATTTTGCTGAAAGAATACTTTCCGCAGACACCGGATGCCTTGATGATCATGGGTCAGAGTGCGGGCGGATTTGGCTGTGTGGCATACGCGCCGCAGATTCAGGCGATGTATCCAGCGTGTGGGCGCACGATTGTTTACTCAGAGGGCAGTCACTTGCACAGTTTGCTCTGGCCGGAGATTGCGAGAGATGTTTGGCGTGTCAATCCCGATTTGATGGCATATATCAAGAGTGAGGATTTGATTGTGGACTTATTCCGCTATGCAAGGGACAATATGCCTGCTTCTACTTTGTTTTTGCACTCGAATACCGTATGGGATAAGATGCTTGCCCAGGTGATGTACAAGATGAACCATGGCAAAAAGATTGTAAACGCGGAAGCGTTAAAGGAGTTTCATGACACACTGGAAAATGCTGTCCAAGTGCTAAAGCGGGAGATTCCGAACTATACCTATCTTCTCACAGACCATGGAAAAAGCCAAAAAGACGGCACGACAGCACATATCTTTGCAGGCACTCCAAAACTGCTATACGATGAGATACAAGACGGCATGTCAGTTGCAAATTGGCTTCGTGGTGCGATGGAAGGTAAGCCGACAGATGTTGGCACCAAGTTTATAGAAGCGGAGGACGTGTAGTTATGGCAGTGGTATCCATTCAAAATCTGGTGAAACGGTTCGGGAAATTTACAGCGCTAAATGGGGTAAATCTGGAGCTCAAAGAGGGTGAAGTCTATGGTTTCATTGGGCCAAACGGTGCGGGGAAGAGCACGACGATTCGTGTTTTGTTGGGGATTTTGCAAGCCAGCGGCGGACAGGTTACTGTTTTTGGGAAAGACGCATGGCGGGACGCAGTGGAGATTCATAAGCGCATCGCTTATGTGCCGGGAGATGTGAACCTTTGGCCGAACCTGACAGGTGGTGAGGTAATTGACCTGTTCACACGGTTGCGTCATCAGGGGAAACAGTCGAAGCGGGAGGAACTCATCCAGCGCTTTGATCTCGACCCGTCGAAGAAGTGCCGGACATACTCCAAGGGCAACCGCCAGAAAGTGGCACTGGTGGCGGCATTTGCGGCGGAGGCAGATTTGTATATTCTAGACGAACCCACATCAGGGCTTGACCCGCTGATGGAACAAGTGTTCCAACAGTGTGTGCTTGAGGCAAAGGCACAGGGAAAGACCATACTGCTCTCTAGTCACATTCTCTCAGAGGTGGAAAAGCTTTGTGACACCCTTGGCATCATCCGCCGGGGTGAGATTATTGAGACAGGGACGCTTGCGGAGTTGCGGCATTTGACACGTACCAGCATCACAGTTCAGACCCAGCGACCGCTGGAGAATCTGGCAACACAGGCCGGTGTGCATGATGTACAAGAAGAGAGTTCCGGCAGCATGGTATTTAGTGTAGATACGGATGTGCTGGGACAGACGCTCAACTATCTTGGGCAGTATGGCATCCAATCGCTGGAATGTGCGCCGCCCAGTTTGGAAGAGCTTTTCATGCGCCATTACGCAGCAGGTGAGAGGGGGTAAGGAGATGCATCGGTTATTTGCAGATACTTTCTTGCTTGTCCGCTTCCTCCTGTGCCGTGACCGGGTATGGCTGCTCTCCTGGCTCATTGGAATCATTGCATTTGTGCTGTTTTGTGTGCCGCTTTTGCAGAATATGCTGGGAACGCCGTCAGAACTTGCTGTGATGGGGCAGATGATGGAAAATCCTGCCATGGTTGCCATGGTGGGGCCCGTATTTGATGTGCAAAACTACACCATGGGGGCCATGTATGCCAACATGATGCTTGTTCTGATGGTCACCCTCGCCGGAGCAATGAACATTTTCTTCGTGACACGGCATACCCGGCAGGATGAGGAGTTGGGGCGGTATGAGGTAATTCGCGCACTCCCTGTGGGACGGCTTGCGCCTCTGGGGGCGACGCTTCTTGTGGCGGTGAAGTTTAATGTGCTGATGGCGCTTTGCATCGGCTTTGGGATGCTTGCCTTCGGGATTGACACCATGCCATTCCTCGGCACCCTACTTTTCGGTGCGGCGATGGGCGCTGTGGGACTTGTATTTGCGGCGATCACAGCGATTTTTTGCCAGCTTGTGGGCAGCAATCGCACGGCATCGGGACTCTCGCTACTTATGCTCATGCTTGCCTATGCCCTTCGCGGGGTGGGGGATGTGGCGCATGTGGAAGCGCTTGCAGTATTGTCTCCCATTGGGCTTGCTTCGCGGACACAGGTGTTTGTGAGCAATCAGCTTTGGCCACTCGCTGCGCTTTTGGGGACGGCGCTTGTGTGCTCCATCGCGGCGATGGCGCTCAATGAGCGGAGAGATTTAGAGCAGGGCATGATTCCGGCGCGTCCCGGCAGCAAATATGGGGGAATGCTCCTGACAAATCCCTTGGGACTGGCACTGCGCCTGACACGGACGATGTGTTTGGCTTGGTGCGGCGTACTTGTGACCTTTGGTGTCATGTACGGCTCTGTACTCAACGAGGTGCAGGGATTCATTGAGGGCAGTGCAATGTTGCAGGCGATCTTTACCCAGACGGGCGGACAGTCGGTGACAGATCAGTTTGTGGCGCTGCTTATGGTGATCATGTCTGTCATGGCGGCAGTGCCGACAATCGGGCTGATGCTCCGGCTCCGTGCGGAGGAAAAGCAAGGCTTCACAGAACAGATTTTGGGTACCAGCGTGTCACGGGTGAAGCTCTTTGGTGTGTATTTTGGTATCTCCTTTGGGGCCAGCGTTGTGCTCCAAGTGCTGGCAGCACTAAGTTTCTGGGGTGCTGCGTCTGTGGTGATGGATGTGCAACCAGCACTCTCCACCTATTTGCAAGCTGCCCTCAATTACCTGCCCGCGATTTGGGTGATGCTTGGGTTGACTGCGCTTTTGATCGGTGTTCTTCCAAGACTCACAGCCTTGTCCTATGGCTATCTGGGAATTTCCTTCTTTATTATCTACATCGGCACAGTCGCAGGATTCCCAGACTGGACGCAGAATCTATCACCCTTTGGCATTGTGCCGCAGGTGCCGATTGAGGCGCAGACATGGGTGCCGCTGTTTGTACTCTGCGGGATTGCGACCTTGCTTGGTATTGTGGGGGCTGTTGGATATCGGCGGCGGGATTTGCGGCTGAATTAAAAAAGCTTAGATAGAATTGAGCATACTCATAAATGCGGAAAGAAGATGTTTCTGCGTTTGTTGAGTGTGCTCTTTGTTTGAAAACTGATAAATTTGTGAGCACATGTTGTTCGCTTGCGTGGATTTATGGTAAACTGTAGGGGCGACTTGTAGTCGCCCGCGCTCTTGTTTGTACTCTAAAGAACTGCGGGCGGCAGAATGCCGCCCCTACAATTTGCGAAAGGAGATCATTCTGCGATGAAGAAACTGCTTGCGCGTCTCATTTTAGCGGCACTTTTGATCGGGACACTTGGTGCCTGTGGGGATAGGGACTCTGACCTTGACATCAGAGACTACAGAGTTTTGATGAGAGAAATGGCAGTTTTAGCGGAGTATCGCTTTGTCGGAGATGTGACGATTATACCGGGCAGGTTGTTCCGGGGTGCCGATATGAGGGATGATTTGTTTGAAGAAGTTATCCCCACGCGCTTTCGTGTCGAGGGAGCGGTTTCTCACGCAAATCGTCAGATGGCTGTGCTTTATGTGCATGAGACGGCCCAAGGTGAGCAGATATTTGATATGGGTATGATCTTGCATCCGCGCGCGATGTACGTGGAGTTGCCCTCTGTGCTAGAGCAAATGCTCCGGCCCATGCTGGAATCATTTGGACGGGAGACGGCGGAATTTGAGATTGCGGATATTTTGGGCAACTATCGGTATTTGATTATCCCCCATGGGAGGGAAGTGGAAGACATGCTGTTTGCGCCTACGGAAATCGGAGGAGAGGTCAATTTAGAGCGGTTTTTGACAAGGGATGGCGGACATTTTACGATCACGCTAGAAGGCGAAGATGTGCAGCTGGTGCTGGATGATGTGAGTCAGGTGCTTGCCCAATTTACCGCACACAGTGACTTTGTTGGAGGCGATACCCGTGATGTGTTTGGCGATGTTTCGCGTCAGCTTGCACGTGCTGATTTGCGTGACGCGCGAGCCTTAATCGTCACGAGCCGTTCGGAAGACGCGTTTTATCAGACAGTAGAGCTACAGGTGGGAGAGCTGATTGACATACGGGCGAACTTCACCTTTACCGCGGAGGCGATCAATCCCATTGGCGCACCGGCAAATGCGCTGACAGAAAATGGGCTGACGGCACTGCTTCTGAGTCTCGACTGGAACACGCTGTTTCCAGAGATTGAGGGAACAGAGGAGCCGGAAGAAGAGGAGGACACCCTTACAGCGCAGGAAGACCTATACAGTCTAGACCTAATTAATCCGGTGCTGACAGAGCCGACCTTTTTGGAACTGGTGGAGATTGGCACAGCTTTAGCGGGAGAAGTGCTTGATATGGTTGCAGTCATTGCCGATGCTGATGTGACGGCGGGTGCGTTCCATCTGACGGTGGACGCAGAGGCGATTGGGATGATCTATACGCTGATAGATGGTATGAGCGCAGTTGAGACGGTACTCTCGGCGGTGGTTTATGATCAGGTAGGGACATTTTTGCCTGACTCTCAGATTAAGGAGAGCGTCTTGCGCACGAATGAAGGGCATACCATGGCGGCCATGGCAGTAGCCGAAGAGACTGTGGCTGAGGGTACGCGTTTGCATATCTATCTTGCCCAGCGCATAGATGAAGATACTGTGCTTCGTTTGGAGCTTTTATTTGATTTAGATCTCTTCACGGATGAGACCCATGAGATCGTGACGGAGCTTTCCCAACAGTTTGGGATTAACTTGGGGGCGTATATCACAGAGCTTTTGAGTGAATTGTAAGGGCTGGAAAAATGATGAAGACAGTGGACGCGCGAAGTGTGCTTATTTGCGATATCAGTCTGTAGGGGATGCTGTCCTCAGCGTCCCGCATTGCTTGTCGTGTGTGCAGGAGAAGGCGGGGCGCTGAGGACAGCGCCCCCCTACAGAAAGTGCGTATTTGCCCGCGCCCATCCGTCCCTACAATGGCAATTTTTGCTGGGAAGTGTTATACTGAATTATAATTCGATTTCAAGAAGAAATGTGGAGAAGCGGGTATGAAAAAACTGTTGGCCTTACTGTTTGCGTTCCTATTGATTGGTACTTTGGCTGCTTGTGATGCAATCATTGATATCTTTCCGCAGGGTACGCCGGACCCAGCACCGATGCCAAGCTTTACGCCTCCCATCGGATTTCCGGAACTGAATCCGGAGCTCGGTTCGGATTTGGAGTTTACAATTGTGACAGATCTGCCGGAGATCAATCTGATTTATCATGATCTTGAGGGAAGTGATCTGCTAGAGCCGATTATGCTCCAAACGCTTTTGGGTATTGATGTTGCGCTTGTGACCATTATCACTACATATGATGAGCTTGTGCAGGAGGGCGGTTGGATTGTCAACGATGCTTGGGCGATTGAGCTATATTACTTTGCCCGCCGTCATGAGACTGCGGTGCAAAGTCTCAAGGCTTCCTTTGCAGGCGATGTGGAGGCAGAGTGGATATTCCCGGATTCCCACCTGGAGATTGGCGACATCCGTGCAACAGAGGATCATCAGATGGCATTTTTGGCGGTTATAGAAGAACTCACCAACGGCGTGACACGGATATTGCTCTACATGGCACAAAATGTGCCGGACTCCAATGATGTGGTGATTCTGGATGTGGTGCTGTATCCGCACTTGTGGGAGGGTCATGATGATGTGGTTTTGTATGAACTCAGTGGGCATATCGGGCTTGATTTGCGGGAATATTTGACGCAGTTTTTGATGCAGGATGCGGCGGTGGAGCTGTAGGGGGTTTTATATTTTGGTCGTTTGCTACAGTCTGCAATTATGAACAGTGAGGATAATGATGGAAACGAAAGAGGCTAAGGACAAAGAAAAATGGAGCAGAGGAAACACTATTGCCACCATAAGTGTGATTCTTACCGCTATAGGCATTATTGTCGGTATTGCTGCCTGGCGTTTCCCTGTAGATAATAGTGCTCATCCACCTGAAGAAGCACCAACAATCATGGTTTCCCCAATGCCAGAACCTGAATCACCAACTATATCTCCCGTGGATTATGATGTTGAATATATTGAACCTGATACCACTGAAGATCAAACAGGTATACTCGCTGTAGCGGATGTAGTTTATATGGATACTCTGGTTCCCATAGACAGCAATAGGTATGTTGGGAATATGGGTGACAGCTTTATTGGTAGAGTTGGAACTAACAATAGCGCTACAGGACTCAACCGAATTACCTATCAGCATGGACTAGAGCTTTGGGTGGCTCGATGGAACTTTCGAGATGAGATCAGTTGGGTATGGAGTGAATATGATTTATCTGGAGAATTTAATTTACTGAAAGGGACATTAACCGTTTCAGACACTTCTTTCAATCAAACAAATTTTGACACAACAATAGAGATATTAGGAGATAATGAAGTCCTGTTTTCAGAAAGAGTTCAAGGCGGATTTTTCCCAATTGATATTAACATCAGCGTAGAGGGTGTTAGTGTACTTAAAATAAATACATATGACAATGCTGCAAATCGGGGTGGAACTTCTTTCATTCTTGGAAATTTGAGGCTGAGGACGTAAAACTGGGTGCTGGTAATTGTGTGGATTTTTTCCGTCACACCCCAAAAGCATATCACCTGCAAGGGTACATAATCTAAAAAAATACCGTATCACTACGATAGTGACACGGTATTTTCTCATCTAATCCCTGCAAACCATCATAAGCAGCTTACCGCTCGATAGCCGAACGCCAGCAGGAGACGTGAGCACAACATTGCTTACCCCATGACCGGAACCTACTTCCAGCACCGCGTCTCTTAGCGGGTAGGCGAGGTTTTCAGTCGTTACGCCCTCACAGTTTGTAAGGGGGATAAGGGAAAGGATCTCGCCAGGTGTGAGGTCTAGAGCGAGTGCCGTATCTGTAGTCCAAATGCGGTTGTGTTCGTCGATGATCTCCGCTTGCTCGCCCATCTCTAGGAGCTTTGTGAGGAGCAGGATGTTTGTCAGCGTGTGATCCATCCGTGTGCCGAGTGCGCCCAGGAAGAGAAAACTTGTGCATCCCTGTGTACGGGCGCAGTCGATGGCGAGTTCTGTGTCTGTGAAGTCTTTCTCCGGTGGTACGCGGTGGAGTTCGATGTCTGTGGGGGGGCTGTGGAGGGAATCAAAGTCACCCACCAACAGGTGTGGGCGCAGGCCCAGGGCCTCTGCGTGATGATAGCCCGAATCTGCCGCGATGATGAAGTCGTCAGGTGAGATGAATTGTTTGATGTGGGCATAGTTGTGCATATTGCCGCCGGCTAAGATCACTGCTCTCATGAGGATACCTCCAATTATACTGGTATCAGTATAGCAGAGGTGAACGGAAAACGAAAGTAGGGATGACCATTGGTCGCCCGAAGTGTGGTATATATTGCAATGTTGCACCATTTATAGGTGTAGATGGCATGTAGGGGCGATCACCTCGATCACCCGCAGTGTGGTACATGTTGCAGTGTTGCATCATCCACGACAGTGCGGCGGAAAGAGGCAAGCGCGGGCGACTGGGGGCGGTTGCCCCTACAGCTCCGCCCCGATTGCATCTTCCAGCTTTTTGAGTGCGCGTTTCTCAATGCGGCTCACATAAGAACGGCTGATGTCCAGTACTCCTGCGACCTCGCGCTGTGTTTTTGGGAGCATGCCTGTCAGACCGTAGCGCATGGTGATGATTTGACACTCACGCTCTGTGAGCCGCTGACACACAAGCTCCCGCAGGCGGGTGTGGGTCTCGGCGATGGAGATGTTTTCCAGCATATCGTCTGGGACGGAGATCACATCCATGAGACTAAGACTTCCCGCCTCGCCGCTCTCTAGAGCTTCGGACAGGCTGAGATCGCCTTGGGTCTTCTTGATGCTCCGAAAGTGCATCAAAATCTCATTTTCCACACAGCGGGAGGCGTAGGTTGCCAGTTTTACGCCTCGATCCGGTTTGTAGGTGCTGATTCCTTTGATGAGACCGATGGTGCCGATGGAGATCAGATCTGCCTGGTCAGAGGCTTGGGTGTAATACTTTTTTAACGCTCTTAGCAAAGGATAAAATCATTGAAAGGCTTACAGTTGTAAGAAATCCTTGCCATTCGCCAACAGCCGAATACACGATGCGGGATGTTCTTGAGGTGTCATATTCAGTGCATCTGGTGGCGTAGGACAAGCTATTGAACTCGCGCAAAAATTCGGCTATAATATGGCATCAATCCATATTAGCCGAAAGGTCAATATGCCTAGTAAAGTGAAGGTGTTGTTATGTCAGAAAAAATTGAATTCGAAAAAAGGTCTGAGCATTACATTGAAAACAAAGGGAAGGTGAAAAAATTTATTGTCGAAAGCCATTACCAAGAGGAGGGTGAAACGCTTGTTCAAATAATAGAAAATTCACTGAAGACTGAAGCGGAAAAGATGGTTCAAAACTCGTCCAAGAAAAAATAGGTTGCTGAAGACAATCAAAGATTCACTCAAATAGCAAATAAAACCAAAACCGAGCGCATATGAGAAAGAGAATATGCGATCGGTTTTTGACGTATCAAGTCTATTGCTTTCGAGCTGGCACGAACCCTAATAAGGAACATGGGGAAACCCTTTATTTTCAATATTTTGCGCAGTTCGTCCCACTCGAAAAGCGACCAAAATCAGTATAATACACTTTTTTCACATGGTAATACCACTTAGGAGGCCGCTTCCATATTCCCAGCTATTTATCCCAAAAGAATCTCCGTTATTTTTAGTATATCCGCAACGGCTTTGGGTTTGCCTGTGCCAGCCTTGATGACAAGTCCTCTTAGTAGTGTCATCATATCCTCCTCAGTCAGCTTTTGTGTAGCTCCCTGAGTAGATAATTCTTCTACTTCTGCTGGAACGGATATATCGTCTGCGAGCGATTCCTCAACAGGCGGCGAATCATCTTTTGGCGGCGTATATGCTTTTTCAAATACCTTAACAAGTCTACCCGCACCAATTTCTATTAACAACTTTTTGGCGGCGGCATACGAATAGCCAGTGTTCTCATCGACAGCACCAATCAGATAATACGGATCAAGATCAAGGGCCTGTGAATAAGCAATCGTCATTTTAGTAGTGATGGTTCCAACACTGCGAACCCTGTAGGCTATGGCATATTTAACGTCCGCTAGTTCAAGAACTTCTTGCTGTTTCTTCTTATCAGCACTCTTCCAAGCGGCATTGACGCGCTCCTTGGTTTTGTCTGAATCTTTGCTGAGACTTTTCGTTCCCAGCTTGCTAATAAACTCCCGGTCGAACAACATGATAATACCCCCGAATATTGTGTGCCATAATTATAGGTCAAAACTCAATGAAAAGCAATAAATTTTGCCTATCATCAAAAATGGTGCTTATGGGATGCTAAGAAAAACTTGGCATCCTTAGATTTTATCACCCACAAATGGCTTCTTTGCTTTTTCGTGCATTGAAACCCAATATATCATCCGGCGTTATATCGCTCTCTCCAAGCCACTGGAACCTATTTTTCTTATTCAGTCGGAAGGTTTGTGTCGTCCCAAGCTCTTCCAGATTATTTTTCCCCTGTGCGATGGCTCTCACATCATGGTCAAGCCCTTCGGCTCGACCCCAATACAAAACACTTGGTACGCTGTTAATGATGTCAACACTACCGCCCCCCCTGTGCTGCGCCTCGCCGTTCCCTTTCGTCACATGACCCACAAGCAAAATGGCCGATTCAGTCCGTTCAGCTACTTTTTCTAAATGGGTGAGCATAGGGCGTACACTTTCCGCCCTGCCCATGCTCATGGTTATGGGCAAGTGTGACTGGATCGGATCAATAATTGTGAGTTTCACATTATATTTGCGTATAGCGGCCTCAATTCGCTCATCGGTCAGCGTAAGTCGCACTCCCGCATCGTTGATGCGGTGGATTTTTGAACAGTCCGCCCCAAGCATTTCAAGGCAGGGTTTTATCACCATAGGCCATGAGTTTTCAGCGTTTTGGATGATAACATCAGAGGGGGGCACGATCGCGCTGTCCATGCCCGGTAGCGGCAGTCCTTTGGATATAGCTGTGGCTAAAGCTAAGGACAGAAGACTTTTGCCTTCTCCACCCTCACCGAACAATATGCTCACGGTGCCAATCGGCAGAAATGGTTGCCAGAGCCATGATATGGGCTGGCTTTGAATCTCTGCCGCTGAAGTCATATCCACATCTATAATGGTTCCTATATTATGATCCATACTCAACGCCGCCCACCATGTTGCCTTCGATAAGCGGTTTGCGCCGTCGAATAAAGGCATATACAATCACTATATCAAAATGCTGGACGAGGTTCAATCAGGAATCTCTAAAACATCATATACATCGGCTAATCTCGGCATCGGTCTCGCCATGCAGGGCAAGAAAGTTTTACGGATTGATGCTGATCCGCAAGCTGACCTGACTACTGCACTCGGCTGGCCAGACCATGATGCCCTGCCCATCACCCTAGCAACAGTTATAGAAAAAATCATCCGCGACGAGGACTACGCCCCCCACGGCGGTATCCTGCACCATGACGAGGGGGTACATCTTTTACCCTCAAGCATCGAACTTTCCGGCATGGAAATGGCACTGGTCAATGCCATAAGCCGTGAGTTTACGCTACGGGAATACTTGGGGCGCATCAAGCACGACTATGATTATGTGTTAATTGATTGTATGCCATCCCTCGGTATGATAACGATTAACGCCCTCGCCGCCGCAGATAGTGTGATCGTGCCAGTACAGGCGCAGTACCTCCCCGCCAAGGGTATGACCGCATTGATGAAAACCATCCAAAAGGTTAAGAGGCAAATTAACCCCCATTTGCCGGTGGATGGCGTTTTGCTCACTCTTGTGGATAATCGCACAAACCTAGCAAAGCAAGTTTCCCAAACCTTGTGTCAGCAGTATGGCGGCCAGCTTAAAATCTACAAGACCCAAATTCCAGTAGCGGTAAAGGCCGCCGAGATTTCTGCCGCGGGGCAGAGCATTTTCACCTATGACAAGGGCAGTAAAGTTGCGGCGGCCTATGACGAATTGACAAACCCTTGCAGATGACCTCTTTTCTACGCAGGAAGAGCGGAATTCTGCGAATTTGGAAAAGGTTATAGACCTACCACTTTCCAAAATTGACGATTTCCCTAAGCATCCATTCAAGGTGCAGATGGATAAGAAGATGCGGGAGACCATTGAGAGCATTGAACAACATGGGGTCATCGTCCCTGCTCTTGTGCGGCCCAAAGAGGGCAGCAGATATGAAATGGTGGTGGGACACCGTCGTAAGTTTGGGAGTGAGCAGGCTGGGCGGGATAGTATGCCCTGTATTGTTCGCGATTTGACGGATGATGAAGCTACCATTGTTATGGTAGACAGCAATCTACAGCGGGAGACCATCTTGCCAAGCGAAAAGGCATATGCGTATCAGATGAAACTAGATGCGATGAAGCGACAAGCTGGCAGACCCAGTAAAAATTCTGTCCCAGTGGGACAGAATTTCGAGGGAAAAACCTCAAGGGAATTACTGTCAGAACAGACCCCCGACAGCAACACCCAAATACAAAGATATATTCGTCTAATCCACTTAATCCCAGACCTCTTGCAGATGGTAGATAACGCCGAATTGGGCAGAAAAGCCACAGATCGCCATGCGACCCGCTGTAGAGTTATCCTATCTACCGCAAGCGGCGCAGGAATGGATTGTGCAGGCAATCGCAATGGAGGATGCTACCCCATCTCATGTGCAGGCATTGAAGATGCGGCAGTTTGAGAAAGACGGCAATCTCAATGAGAGTGTCATTCTCTCCGTCATGCAGGAGGAAAAGCCCAATCAAGTGGAGAAAATCAAAATTCCGCGAGATAGAATCAGCCGCTTTTTTCCAGAAGATACACCAGCCGAAAAGATAACGGCTACTATCGTAGACGCACTGGAACTGCGGCAACGCAAGTTAGAACGTGACCGACAACGAAAAGCACAGGAGCACGGGGCTAGATAGGCCCCGCTTTTTGCGCCAATTTTTGAAAATGAAAGGGATTTAACTATGAATACAAAATATCGCATGATCGGCCAGCTTGACAGTACCATTTCCGGCAAGTTGCTCTATCTTCTATTGCTCGACACCGTAGACACGCAGAACAAAATCCAACTATCCCAGCGGCGTATAGCCGGAGCATTGGGGATCAGCCAAGGCACCGTGAGCCGCAATTTCCATCGCCTAAAGCGCGGCGGATATATCGACATCGTGCCGCAGTACCATGATGACGGCGGCAGGGCGGCGAATCAGTTGGTGGTGCTAGATTAGGAGGTCGGTATGCGTATAGAGATCACAAAGGAAGAATGCCGCTGGCTTTTGGACTTGGTAGAAAAAGCAAAATTGGAAGCGATTGAGGCCCACGGGCAGACACCGCACGGTTTGCTTGAGTTGCGCCGAGACAATATGGCGAGTCTCGAAAATAAGCTGAACGCCGCAATTTCAAGGAAAATTCAAAGAGATCAGTGCAATCGTGGCGGTGGGGCGCGATGATGATTGCCGAGCCAGCACTTGAGGAGAAAATCCAAAAATCTGTCTTACGCATTGTCCAAGCCTATGAAATGGCAGAACAAGTGGGCAATACCCTCATCTTGGCTTACAGTGGGGGCAAGGATTCGGATGTTCTGATCGACCTTGCCATAAAGAGCGGTGTGCCATTCGTGGTACAGCATAACCATACAACTGTTGAGTCGCCGGAGACTGTGTATCACATCCGAGACGTATCCAAGCGTCTGGAAAGTCAGGGCATTCTGACAAAGATCAACTACCCGCCTGAGATTGTAACGGCTGACGGCAAAATGACACGCGCTACGATGTGGAATCTGATCCCTAAAAAGCTGATGCCCTCCCACGCGCATTGTGCGGTACTGCTGTGAATATTTCAAGGAGCGGAGATTTGAGAACCAGCACATTATGACGGGTGTTCGGTGGGCGGAGAGTGCCAGACGCAAAAAAGGGCGTGGGGTACACGAAAAACTCCACAGGCAGAAAGAAAAGCGTGTCATCTATATGGATGAGAATGATGACACGCATAAGTTATTTGAAATCTGCCATAAAAAAGCAAGGGCGGCGACTAACCCGATTATCGACTGGACAACTGAAGAAACCTGGAGCTATATCCGGCAGAACAATATTAGCGTCAATCCCCCTGTATGCGCTGGGCTATTCTCGTGTTGGATGTATCGGTTGCCCGATGAATAGCAAGGCACTCAGAGAATTTGAGAGATACCCGAAGTATAAGGCCGCTTATTTGAGAGCATTTGAGCGAATGCGGCTTGTGCGGGAACGGCGCGGTCGAGACAATGCTGGGAACTTCCAGAGCGCAGAGACTATCTTCCGCTGGTGGACAGAACCGAAGTTTGACGTGACCCAGCTATCACTTTCGGATGAAGAGGAGGCCACGCCTTGACCAAATTCCAACGCATCACAAACCTTTACACCGCTACCGTGCTGGGCGTGACCGACACGCCGGAGGGCTATGTGCTAAACGACACCTCCTTCCCTGTGACCATTGCAGAGGATGGTGTTGTGATTGAGGTCGCCATTGAGAACGTGGTGATCCGTGGCAACATCGAAGGTATCAAGGTCTGTAGCACCACTGGCTATCCGCTAGAGGGTGCGACATTCGGACTGTTTGCACCAGATGAAGCTACGTTCACGACTGACACCGCGCTTCTGACCGACACATCCGGCGCGGACGGTATCTTCGGATTTGAGGATGTTCCGTTCGGCGCATTCTTTGTGCGTGAGCTTGCAGCACCGGATGGCTATTTGTTATCTGATGAGACCGTTGAGGTGGAGATCGGCTATGACGGCCAGATTGTAGATATTCGTGCCAAAATAGATCCGCCACCGGATGAGCCAGACGAGCCGAAGGAAAATGAGCCAGAGGACGATCCAAAGGAGCCAACACCCACCCCGACACCAACGCCGAATCGTCCGGGAACTACCGCACCGCAGACAGGAGACGAAACCAGTTTGCCGTGGCTTGTGCTGATTCTATCCGGTCTTGGGATCGTGGCATTTGGATTTTGGATGGTGAAGTTGCGTGGGAAGAACAAGATTGACTAGGTGCATCCTCACTGGCGCACTATTGCTTGCTATGGTAGTGCTTGCGATCATTGCCTTTCGGTCTGGGCGTGAGATTGTCACACGTTTAGACGAATATGCTGAGTCAAGGACTGAGTATGCCATCCTACGGGAGCAGTTTGGGGTGCCGAGCAACGCGGCAAACAGTGAGGACGAAGCGGAAGTAGCCAATACAGCAGGAACGGAGAGCATCGACTTCGATGCTCTCCGCGCCATCCATCCCAATGTGGTGGGATGGATGGTTGTGCCGGGGACGCAGATCAGCTACCCCATCGTGCAAGGTGCCGACAATGCTTGGGCTCTGTGGCACACCTTCTCTGGTGAACGCAATGCCAGCGGCGCGATCTTCATGGACTATCGCAACCGTGCGGACTTTTCTGATAGCCAGATCATTCTGCATGGCCACAACATGAGAGATGGCTCCATGTTCGCGCCGCTCCACGGCTGGGCAGGAGATCGCTTTATCATCCACACGCCGGGTGGTGTGCTGGAATTTGAGGTGTTCAATCGCCAAGCCGTCCCCGCAACAGGCGAGATATTCCAACTCCGTGATGCGGAGGACGGAGTGCGGACGATGATGCTTTCCACTTGTATAAGCGGAAGTCCGGGACTGCGTTATGTGGTGCAGGGACAGTAGTGTGCAAAATGCGATAAGCCCCAGATGTCAATTGTCTGGGGTTTATCCCTATCGCAGAAGAAGTAGATCACATCTGCTTGTCTTAGTCCTCTGTTTTTCTACTTAATACTACAAGAGCACTTGAAATTTTGCATTTCACCTTGACAGATCATGTTTGCCAACATATAATTAGCAAGGATTAGTAAATGAGAGTTAAATATTCCACGAGATCCTCTGCAAACGATTGCATGTCACTGTTGGAAGCTTAATATCGGAAAATGAGTGACATAGATCGCTATGCAGACAGGTTCAAAGAACTGTTCTGTTTAGCGATTTTTCTATTGAATTGGACTCGGGGATAGCAATCATGCTGTGGAACACTCCATATTATAACAAGTTTCATATAGCGAGGATTTTTTGAGATGAGTATTATAGTCCCAGAACGCAAAACAAAAACCGCACTAAATAAGATGGTTCTACACGCGTATAATGAAACAGCCTACTATCGTGAGCTTTTTGATGAAAGTGGTATAGATGCAAATAAAATTATAACATTAGGTGATTTGTCGCTTATCCCCCTCCTCACAAAAGATGAGTTACAAAAAGATGAAGGGCGCTTTCTTGCCGAACAATATTGGAATTTTCCTTATAATGAGAAACTGTTGCTAAAGCGGGCTGTGTGTTCTACCGGGCATCTAATGAAGGCTTATTGGAACAGCGATGATGATATTTTGTCAAAGGAATTAGTTGATAAGCTTAGAAGCAAGTGGCATGGGATTGAACCTACTGCAAAGATGTGCAGTTTTCACGGTACGTTATACAGAGGGAATATGCTGATACCAAATGAAGATCGAATTGTAAGCGAACAGGGTAAGCATCTGTCATTTTCTGTCGTAAACCTCACAGACGAAAGGATAGAAAACTGTTTTGCAGATATGGCTGACTTTGGTGTTGTTTGGCTCACATTATCACCAAGCGTTGCAATTATACTCGCCGAAGCTGTGAAGCGATGTCAAATACAAATTCCGCCGAAGCTTCGATATATTGAGCTGACCGATGAATTTGTGAATGAAGAACACAGAAGAGATATCAAAGATGCCTTTCAACTCGAACCTGTATATTTATACCGCGCGGGTGAAACAAATCCAATCGCCTTTGAGTGTAGGTATAAGTCGCTTCATGTTTTGGAAGACCTTGTTGTAGTAGAAACCATCAAAGATGGGAGTCCTGTCTTCGCAGAGAGAGGGAATATTCATGTCACGTCACTTACCAATAAAGCAATGCCACTCATACGTTATGAAATCGGTGATATTGGAAGGCTGACGAATATACCTTGCCGCTGTGGTGAGGAAACATCCATGTTGGATCTAAGCAGTGGGTACCCATGCCAATTTTACCTTTCAGATAGTTTGCAAAAAATAAGTGGCACCGTAATGATAAGTATCATTGAGCAAACAAATGAGCATATGTCACGCCCTATCAGCAAATTTCGGATTACGCAGGTGCAACCAGGTGAGTTTGATGTTGAACTAACACTGAAACCAGCTTATGAGAATTGGCAAGAGTCCATCAAAACAGAATTTTTAGCTAACATATTAGATTCGGCGTTGCTTCAAGCGCGATGGAATTTCAGTTTTAACATATCCAATAGCCATATGAATATCATCAGTAGATAGGATGTGAATAGCGTGAAAACCAATGAACTCCCATTTATCCATTTAATAAAGACACCCATGAACAACTATGCGTACGATGTGAACACGAATGCATTCGTAAAATTGAGCGAAGAGACATATGCATATCTTGAGGAAATGCAGGATAAAGATGACCCAAACCTTCCCGCTCCTGCGGGTGTTGAGGCCAGTTTAAATCATTTGAAAGCTCAAGGATTCTTTTCTAGCAAGCGACCGAAAAAAATTGAGCACAATCAATGCCATGTTTTGGAAGATCGATTGAGCCAAAATGTACAGGCAATGACTTTGCAAGTGACACAGGACTGCAATTTCAGATGTACATACTGCACTTACAGAGCCAGTGACTTTCAATATCAACGTGAACATGCAGCAAAAAAAATGCCACTGGAAACAGCAATAAAGGCTATAGACTTCCTCGCTAAACATTCGGGTAATCAAAAAGGAGTTAACATTGGTTTTTATGGTGGCGAGCCATTACTGGAGTTCGAGATGATGAAAACCTTGATTGAATATGCAGAAGATCAGTTTCTTGGGAAAGAGCTGACTTTTAACTTAACAACAAATGCTTCCTTGTTGACTTTAGAGGTTGCAAAGTTCTTTTTAGAGCACAATGTCAGCATCTCTGTCAGCCTGGACGGTACGCCTAAAATCCATGACCGCTCCCGAAAGTTTGCGGCAACAGGAGAAGGTACTTTTGATGTCATAATAAAAAATCTCACAGACATCAAAGAAGCACTTCCACAATATTGGAATGAAAAAGTCTCGCTTATTGTTGTGATTGATCCAAGGTATCCATGCGACGAACTACATGCTTATTTCGGTAAGGACGGCTTTTTCCGAGATATTTCTATTTTGTCAATGCTTATAGACGACACCTTTTCGGTGGAAAAGCATTTGCCAAGCAAAGCTTATATGCGCATGAGTGATCAACATCTCTTTAAAGCTTATCTTTCCATCCTAGGAAAATATCCTCGTGATAAAGTGTCAAAAATTGCAGAACAAAGCTTTTTTCTTGGATTAAACAGCAACGAGATTAACCGCAAAATGACTACGAGTGTTTCAGAGGTTATGGCACCGAGCGGGCCCTGCATCCCGGGCGAGCAAAGATTGTTTGTTAATGTAGACGGCTTGCTTTATCCTTGTGAACGTCTCAATGAAAACTCTGATGCAATGATCATTGGAAACTTGAATGACGGATTTGATATTGAAAAAGCAAAAAATATTTTAAATGTTGGCGCATTGACCGAAGAGGATTGCAAAAACTGCTGGGCAATATGCCGCTGTGTCGTATGTGCACCTTTATGTGATAATAACGGGGTCTTGTGTCCAGAGTTGAAGAGGTCGTTGTGCGATGATATCAAGAGATCAGTCGAGCACAGTTTTAAAGATCAGCTGATGCTAGTAGACTTTGACATTCCAATTGATACTATTCGGGAGGAACGAGTTGTATGAAGCAGCATATGCATGTTGGAGTATATCCGTATAGCTCAGAGTTTGATCCACTTATAAGGCATGCGAACTTACTTGACCCATCATTTCAAATAGTCGCACTGATTGCGCCTACAGGATGGGGCATGACAGGCAAGCAAATTACAAATGAGGCTCAGGATGGCAAATGGATCGTCGCATCTGAGTTTGAACCTTTCCTAAGTAACATAGATACAGTTTTCATCCCTGATTTTCATGTTGACGAGAACGTGGAAACCAAAATCATAAAGAAGCTTGAAGTAGTTATCCCGAACTTGCAAAGAATAATATGTGCTGCTAATCTAGCTGTACGGAATAAGGAACACCTCAAAGCGCTCTGCGTGCAGTCCGGGTGTATGTTTGAAGATTTGAACACGCAAAGGGAACTTGAAGAATATGGATTGGTTAAGCAAATTGCGCAACATCCATCGATTCACCCGATAAACACGCCTATTTTGGTAATAAGCGGACTATGGGAAGAGACAGACAAATTCGAGTTGTCCTTAGCTTTAAGGGAAATGTTTGTTAAGGATGGTTATAATATTACTCAGATAGGATCAAGGAATTGCTGCGAGTTGTTTGGGTTTCATTCTTTCCCAGACTTTATGTTTGACAAACATACTGACGCGACAGACAAGATCGTTTATTTCAACCAATGGATTAAGCGATTGGAAAGCATCGAAAAACCTGACATAATCGTCTTAGCCGTTCCCGGAGCACTACAAAACCTCAGTGAGCAAGTCACAAGAGGCTTCGGTGTATTGCCCCATATCGTGTTCCAAGCTGTAGTGGCAGACTTTTTCCTTTTTTGCACGATGTATGGTGCGGATTCGATCGAGCCGCTACAAGAGCTATCCACAATGTGCAAACATAAGTTCGGCTGCGAAATAGATATGTTTCACATGGCAAACACTTATTTCGATTTGATAGCCTCTGAAATGAATAAACAGGCGGTGTTAAACCGAGTCTATCGGGAGACAGTCTCACAGGCAATTGAAGAAAACTGCAAAAATAGCCCGATACCGATTGTCAATGCGTTAGATCAACCATCTTTGGACGTGCTTTATCGATCAATCATCAACAAGTTGTCAGGCGAAGATGTTCAAATTGTTTTATGAGGTGGGTGTAGATGAGTATATATAAGAAAAATAGTATTTCTAAAGATGAAATCCGGGAAGATGTTCTTAATCTTCTCAATGCACGGTTCGGTATTGCACAAAATCGCTTTTCCGACATAGAAGAAAATGATTTTTTCGGTATAGATGGCCTGCTAACCATTCGTAGCTTGGTTTATCTCGTACATTTTCTTGAAGAAAAATATAGCATACTCTTTACTGAGGTAGACTACAACAATCCAAACTTTTATACACTAGAAGGCCTTTCTTGCATTTTGGAGAAAAGAGTGAATGCTTAACCGAACAAAAAACAAATGCTCATCGATAGCATCCTGTGCGAGAAACTTGAGGCTTTCTTACCCTGTGCAGTGGATAATATCGATTGGTAAATAACAAGAAAGGGGGAAAGGACGATGAAAAAATTGAGAAAAGTTCGCATCAGAAGAATCGACACCATAGAGGCATATTCTTGCAGAAACAATTGCAATATTATGTGCGCCAATCAATGTGGTAGTGGTGCTACAAATCTTGATCGTTCGGTTCGATCAAACAATGACCTGAATCGCTGGCGGCAAGCGGCAGGATAACGTATTTATTTTGCAATTCGTTGTAGAGCCACTTGGAGTCAGACAAGTGCGTCGTTAGATTACAAGTGGTTCTGCAACATCCTATTTTAACGAAAAGGAATATATATGAGAAAAGCATCAACGGCATTGACTAAGCTTATAGCCGTATTACTTATAGCCGCATTGGTATTTACCACTGTGAGTTGTTCTTTTGGCAATGAGCTTGAGCAATCCGGCTCGGAGTACATCGAGCAAATTGTAAATCCGGACAGAGCGCTCTTCTACGGCGAAACCATTACGATAGCTGTGCGATATCCGTTTTTTGTTCATCCGCTTGCTCTCAATTATATGGATGCGAACCCTGGTGTCACAATTGAAGTAATCCGCCATGCCGCCGGGGAATTTGAACCTCCGACGGATTGGGGGCAGGTACGCATGGAGGTTGGTACACAGTTAATGGCAGGTTCCGCCCCGACACTAATCGACTCTATTTTAGTGGACCCACTTGATCCGCGCCAAGCCATTTTCTTCTTCGATTGGTCCAAGTTGATGGACGCTGATCCTGACTTTTATCAAGACGACTGGTTTATGAACGTCTTCCATGCATTTGCGATAGACGGCCGTCTTCCCCTCTTCCCGATTTATATTAATTATTCTCCTATCGTAGCCAACCGTACAATCCCAGGCTTAGTGGAAGCTCTGGCCGAGTATGCCGAGGGAATTACGCTATCTGAGTTGCTACAATTGAACCGCACTTTTTCAGAACGTTATCCACAGTATCATTTTGAAGAGACTTTTTCTTCAGCATGGATTATGTGGTATAACAGCGAACATTTTATCGATTTTGAAACAGGGCGGGTTGAGTTTGGAGAGACGTTCGTAAATCTTGTTACATATGCTGACAGTATTGCAACACCTCACTTTAATGATGCTTGGCGGGATATGGGCAGTATGTTTCGGGGAGTCTGGAGTTCGCCTAGAGAACAGACTAAGAGCGAAAGATACCTTTTCCACTTAGATAATAATCAGAATTATCGATATTTTCTGGATTTTGATGGAGATATACACTTATTTGCAGGCATGACACCACTCACGAATGATCATGGAGAGTTGCTGATAGAGTCCATAGACAGTTTTCTTCTAAACGCAAATGCCACACCCATAGAAAAAGCAATCGCGTGGGATTTTCTGATGTTTACAATGCAACCTGAGAATTTTCGAGTTGGTCAATTTAATTCTCATAGCTCCTATTTACAGCCTCCCAACAGAAACCTATTCCATCATCTAATCCGCGAACAACTGGATGGAGACTTCGGGAATAATCTTCATGGAGAGTATATATATCCATGGTTTCTAGGCACTGTCCACGAAGCGATTGACGGGGCCATTGCAAGAATGACCGCATTCGCCGAAATGCCAATGCGAGCCACAAGCACCCACCCTCGTATCATTGATGAAATTATCGCGGATAATATGGGCTTGTTTTACGCAGGCTTATTGTCGGCGGAACAAACCGCGCAGAATCTACAAAACCAGATTACGCTTGTGCTGATGGAAATGGATCGGTGGTAATCTGAGGAGATGGGGTGAGTTACTTGATTGTTGCTGCGATTATTGACGATGGCATACATCCTAAGCGCTTCCGCCTGACAGGCAACTGGATTGTTGAAGACGATCTCGATGTGGTTGCCAATGATAGTAGCGAGCTTATGGAGATTAGTCACGCGGACATGTGCATGGGGATTATACAGAAGTACGCAGATTTAAGCAATGTGCTCTGGCACAGCATAAAAGTCTTGGAGGACGATACGAAGCGGGGGAAGATCAGCAGTTTATTAAAAGCCCTTGCATTTTGTGAGACATTAGATGTTAAACTTATCCACTTGAGCATCGGGACAACATATTATGAAGATTTCCAACCCATTCAAACGGTCATAGATCGGCTTGTAAAAAAGGGTGTGATCATCGTTTCAGCAAAGAGCAACAGGGGTGTTGTAACATACCCTGCTCATATGAGCGATGTTATCGGTGTGCAAACCTGTCCGACTTTAGTGGAAGATGCATATGAGACTCAAAAAAGTACCGTAGAAGGTATATTTTTTTGTGCGTCCTCTAAGCATAAACTGATTATTGACAGGTGTGAGATCGAATCACCCAAAAGTAACAGTTTTGCTGCGCCTCTGATTACAGCAAAAGTGATTTCATATCTCTTACAAAATCAAAAGTTAGATTGCAATAAGATGATTGATTTGCTCACACGTGACACATCGGCTTGTAGCGAGGGCGATGCTTGTCTCTTAATTGAAGATAGAGCCAATTTTATTAGCACGAAAGAAGACAACTTTCTTGATATCCCAATAGTAGTGTTGAGCGGCTTTGATTCTCAGCAACTAATCAACATGGCGAACAATATTGCTGCTTCTCTGGAAATGGATGATTATAATTATAGAGTAGCACTGAATCATCCCCAAGCGACATCCCTTGGCATGACACAAATACATGAAAATGTCTGTATAGATGAATTTGCATGTAGAATGAATTCCTATTATAACTGTGAAATTATGTTGCTGGGCTTTACTCGACCCATTCGACCAGATGAGTGCAGATGTGCAAGTTTATGGATATGGGGATGTAAGAAAGAGCGGCCTAGTGATTATGCATTGCCGGATGATCAAAAAGGAATCGTTGTAGAAAATGAAACCGGAGACGATATTTATGAATGGATGTTATCAGAGTTGCTGTAATATTCGTATAAAATATTGTATAATCAATGTAATCAGTAAAAATCGAAAGGATCGTAATAGATGATTCGTTTGAAGTTCCACACACGCAGGGAGCTGTTGTTTGCCCTGTTGCTTCTGCCCAGCTTTTTAGGTCTGCTGATATTTTTCATTGTACCATTTATCCTATCCACACAGATGGGACTGATCGACAACCCGGTGGGGCGTAATTTTGCAGGGCTATCCCATTTTATGGCAACATTGCGGAATCCTGCATTTCAGCTTGCAATCCGAAACACAACTACATTTATACTCTTATCTGTACCGCTCAATATGACTTTCGCTTTACTGATCGCCATAATGCTGCGCCGTGTGAGTGGGCTTTGGAAAGGTTTGCTGGGTACGTTTTTTATACTGCCATTGGTCGTGCCGTCTGGCTCCGTCGTCCACTTTTGGCAGAGTTTGTTCGGGCTTAATGGCTTTTTAAACGGACTGTTTTTCGGAGAGCCAATCAACTGGCTGAATGTGGATCACTCCCTCTATTTTATCGTATTTATTTTTCTTTGGAAGAACGTCGGATTCAATATTGTGCTAAATTTAGCGGGACTGAATTTGATCCCAAAGGAATACTACGAGAATGCGGCAATCTGTGGCGCGGGGAAGGTGCGGCAGTTTTCCTCTATTACACTCGTATACCTGATGCCGACCACATTTATGGTGTTGTTGCTGAGCATTGTCCAGTCTTTCCAAGCATTTCGAGAGATTTTTCTGCTGACAGGGGCGTTTCCGCACCCCAGCCTTTATATGCTGCAACATTACTTAAACAATCAGTTTGCCGCCCTTGATTATCAGAGAATGGTAGCGGCATCACACATATTGACTTTGAGCATTGTGGCGATCGTATTGGTCATGCTCTACGTACAGCGGCGGGTGATGAAGTATGATTAAACGCCGGATATCTACTATTATAATTTACGCTACGCTCATTGTGCTTGCGGCACTGTTTGCCATACCTGTTGTAATCGTGTTCACCAACTCGTTTATGGACGGATTTGAGATTATCAACCGATTCACCCATTCGGTACAGCCGGGTAATATTCAACATGCGATAGACGGGATTCATTTTGTGCGCTTAACATTTATTCCAGATCGGGTTACATTGGGTCAATATCTTCATCTGTTTTTTGATAATCCTACTTATCTTGGGCGCTTTTGGAACTCTGCGGCACTGGCTCTGCCTGTTGTGGTCGGGCAGGTGCTGATATCCGCTCCGGCGGCGTACGCCTTTGAGATGAGCCGAACACGGCACAAAGAAAAGCTCTATTTTATTTACATCGTGATCATGCTGTTACCCCTACAAGTGACTCTTGTGCCAAACTTTATCGTGGCTGACTGGCTGAGCTTACTGGGAATCCGCGCTTCTGTCATTTTACCTGCTGCGCTGAACCCATTTGGCGTGTTCATCATGCGGCAGTATCTGCGGGGATTGCCCCATGATTATATCGAAGCGGCACAACTTGACGGCGCGGGACATTTACGCATCGTATTCTCTATCGTGATGCCCATGTTCAAACCGGCTTTGGCAGCGCTTATTATTTTGACCTTTGTCAACAACTGGAATATCGTGGAGCAAGCGATTATATTCCTGACAGAAACGCAAGCGCCCTTGTCTGTGTATTTATCAGGCATGGCGATGCACAATCTTGATCTGATATATGCCGCCTCGTTCTTCTATCTTCTCCCACCCTTGCTGATGTTCCTATACTGGAAAGAGCATATGGTGGAGGGGATTGCACTCAGCGGCATACGATAAAGGAGCAAGCGTCATCATGGATAATAGAAAGCGTATCATTCTTAAATTAATTTTTGCGCTGATCGGCATTATGGTGGTTCTGACCTTTTTTTCCAACACCATACATAACCTCAATATAGCTGGGGTTGTGGTTGGCTTGGAGACAAGCGGAGATATCACTTCAACCCACCGCGGCAGGGGGACTTTGGGCTATCCTGAAGCGGTATATACCCACTGGGCAGAGTACACGGGGCATATTGCCCTCCTCGTAGCAGATGGCGACTCTGTGCGTGAAGATGAGCCGCTCTTTCATATCAACATAGACCGTGGCGTGATTTTTGATCGCATCGTACATTTGCGAAATCGGAACATGCAGTTGCCTTGGGCGCAACGCGTGGAGACCAACGCCGAGATCGCGCGGCTGGAGCGCCTATTGCAAGAGGATGAGGCGACCTATACCCAGTACGCCATTGCAGATGGTGTGGTACATCTTTCTCCGGACATGGAGGATAGAGCGCTGATAAGTGAGGGTCAGCCTGTCTTATCTTTAGCGGCACGGCAGGGAGCGCACTTTGAGTTCACAATCTATTTCCCGGCTACTTTTATTCCAAGTCCCAGAGGGGCGGTGAGGAGGGAGCTCGAAATCAATGTCCCAGCACTCAGTCTCACCGAATTGCGCGGTGAAATTGATACGATTACAGCCGTTGACGGGCAGTTCCGTGTAGAATTTACTGTGATTGTCCCCGGAGCAACCGGTGGGGAACGTGTCTATGTCACGATTGAAGATCGCTACACCACAGGGGCAAATCATTTGCCCAACGTCGCAATCCGTGAAGATACCAGAGGCGATTTTATCCTTGTCGCCAGACAAGTACCGAACACTTTGCTGGGTTACAGCTACTTTGCCGAGCGGGTGGATATTGAAGTCACCATGCGAGGGGATCTGAACACCGTCTTTACTATGCGGGATGAACTGGATGCGCCTGTCATCTTGCAGAGCGATCGTCCCATTGAAGCTGGTGATCGGATCAGACTGGTGGGAGAACAATGAAACAGAGAGCAGTCTTTGCATATCTCATCGGTATAAGCTTGATCGTATCCTCTCTCTTCTATATTGGACATACGGCGGCACAGGCGGGGGCGTTTGTCCCACGAGATACTGTAATCATCACCCCGGTGAGATACGATACCGCTTTTATGTTTGAATCGGACAGCGTGGCGGAGTGGGCTGGTTCCTATGACGGTCTTGTTATAACGGAGCGTGTCACGATGCAAGCGTTGGTAGGCAGTCATGGAATGGGACTTGCGCAGATGTCCACCGTAGGCGATGCATATTTCAATGCGATGCATCTACTGTTTATCTATGGTGGTTCCCCCGTAGCAGATAGCGGTCGGGTTCTTGTGCTGTGCAGAGAGATGGCGTGGGTACTGTTTGGGACTGCAAATATTGTAGGCCTTCCTGTGGAGATTATGGATGCTGAATACACTGTGGTTGGTGTCGTTGAAACCGCCGTCACGAGCCCTGTCGCCACGGATGGCTTTGTCTGGATACCGCATACCCAGTCGGAGGTGGCGGGCATTTTGTATGTGCGTCCCGCACAATACAATCCTCTGTCGGCGAGATTGGATGCCGAGAGACTTTTGGAACACCTTGATTTCCACGCCGATGCATTTACCATCACAGAAGGGAACGCATATCTGCGCAGCATCGCTTTTCGGGGACAACTTTTGTTCGTATTGTGTACGCCTGGATTTCTCATCATGGTAATCCTGTGGCTCATACGTCTGTTCCGGCTTGCAAAGAGCAAAGCCGCTTATGCGGCGGTGGGGGGTGTTACCGCTTTAACCATAGTTACCGCAGCTTATTTTGCATGGAATCTGGCGACCATAGATTTGTGGCTTCCCGCTTATGTGGGCGAAGGCTTATCAGGATATAGCCAGCTCTTTTTTAATACAGGATTATTGGCACCTAGGGCATACTTGCCGATGCATTTAGCGGCACTGGTGGATTTAAACATCAAGGCTAACCTGGCTTTCGGCACAGGACTTTTTGGCTTATTTGTTGTTGGGATGACAAAGTTCCTGACGTGGAGCGGTAGAAGCCAAGGTGATGTAGAAGAGGCCGCTTAAAGAATTATCATTAAGAAAACAGAAGACACTATGAGGAAATTCAGTGAAAAAAATTAAGACAACAATTAAAGAACTTCCGGGGTTTGTCAAGACACTGAAATGGTGTCTTAGCCTTTCGTGGGAAACATCAAAGTTTTATACTATCTTACGTATTTTCACAGAGATACTGACACCGATACTAGCTATTGGTGTAGCCCTTATTGGCCGTTTAGTAATCAACCTTCTCGCAGGACAGGCAGAGTATAATTTAAACCCTGAGCATGTGTTACTATTTTTACTTGGAAGCTTATGCTTAATAGCCATAGTACGCAAATTATCGCAAAACATCATGCAGTATTGCCGCTCCATGCATGACGATATGCTTGAGGCCAAAATTGCATTAATTATTATGGAGCACGCCCTGAAAGCCGATTTGGAGTATTTCGATAATCCGGCATATTACGACAAACTCAATTCTACAAACAGAGACTCATATGCAATCAATCATGTGGTATGGAACGCAATGAGTATCGTCAGTAGCGGTATATCATTTGTGGGCGTTTTTGTCGTGTTATCGCAAATGAGTTTGCTTTATGGAATAGCGCTGGTGATTGCATCAATCCCAGCGTCAATAGTGGCAGCGATCTTTACAAAAGCACTATATGGTCTGAGTCTTGAACAGATAAACGGAATGAGACAGATGGGGTATGTTCAGAATGTCTCTTCTGATCGAATGTTTACGCAGGAATTTCGACTTTTTAATGTAGCTGAGAAACTAAAAAACAGATACAGCCGCATTTGGAAAGGCTTATTTGATACCAGACGAAAGACATCACGCAAAAGGACAGCCTTTGTCAGCATTCTGGAATGTCTGCCTGAAATAGTAATAGCACTTATAAGCATAAATATTTCTTTTCGTGTTTTGGCAGGAAATGCGACTGTTGGTGACTATTCTTTGTTTGTAGGATTAACTACACAGTTGTGGGGAGCAATTTCAACATTTTCCATGTCGGCAATGCAAATATATGACAATCGGATGCAGCTTGATAATTTTAAAAGCATAGGTGATTTTAAAAATTGTGTGGAAGATAATGGGGGCTTAATGCTAAAAGAGGTTGCTTCAATTGAATTTGACAATGTCAGCTTCACCTACCCTGGTGCTAGTAGCAAGGCACTTGATAATTTAAGTATCAACTTACAAAAGAACGAAAAAGTTGCTTTAGTTGGTCTTAACGGCTCAGGAAAATCGACATTTATAAAATTGTTGCTTAGGCTGTATGAACCGGATTCCGGCAGTATATATATAGATGGAGTGAATATAAGAGAATATACTTTAACTTCCTTGAGGAAGAACTTTAGTATATATTTTCAAGAAATGCGTAATCTCAGCTTTTCACTATATGACAATTTTAGCTATGCAGACGACAGTGTTTGTGAAAGAGAAATGGAGCACAGTGTGACAGAGGCATTGGATGCTTCCGGTGGCGCAGATATACTTGAAAAATGTACTGCGGGATTAGACACAAATATTACACGATTTTTTTCAGACGATGGTATAGAGTTATCCGGTGGCCAGCATCAAAAGCTTGCACTTGCAAGAGCGTTATATAGAGGACATACAGCACTAATTTTAGATGAGCCATCGTCTAATCTCGATCCGAAAGCGGAGCATGAAGTGTTTGAAAAGCTAAGGGATATAACTGATGGAAAATTGACCATCTTTACATCACACAGGCTATCAAACACATTTCTGGCAGACAGAATTATAGTCTTGGAAAGTGGCAGAGTGATTGAAGATGGAACGCAAGAAGAGTTGCTAAAGAATAAGCATAGATATGCTGAGTTATATAAATATCAATCGGATAAATTTGTTCAGAGTGATGATTCTAATAAATGAGGTGTCATCTCACTTTTAAACGAAAAGTGGGATGAAGAGTGTATTTTAGCATCTGGGCATTTCCCTGACTCTCAACGCTATGGTCGGCCAGACCTGCTTCGCCCACAATGTTGCAAAATACTACACAGATCAAAAATCGCATAGCTCGCTTGATGAACAGATGTCGGTTGCTGAAAGGCCCCAAGGGGGGAAATCATCACATCTTCACAGCTTAAAATTCAGCTATGGCATGAATATTGAGATTATCTAACAAACACAATATCTTGCTACGATCACAGCGCGGCAACCCCCATGGGGTGCCGTTTCGGTTTGTGCATTTTATTTGCACAAAATGCTTGACAACAGGAGTTTGGGGCATTATACTAAACGAGCAAGTCAGTTGCACAAATCAAGAAGCGAGGTGTTTGTATGAAATTCGGTGAAAAGCTCAAGGAACAGAGAAAAAAGCATAAGCTCACTCAAGAAGAACTAGCGAAAGAGTTTGGTATTGCACGGCGTTCTCTGGTCAACTATGAGCAAGGAGCCTCCTATCCGAAAGAGCGTGGTATTTACTATAAGCTGGCAGAGTTTTTCGATGTGGACGTAAACTACTTCCTCACGGAAGATGAAGAGTTCTTGACTGCGGTGGCCAAGAATTATGGCAAGCGCGGCTTTGACCAAGCAAGTGCCATTCTTGACCAAACCGCCGCGTTATTCGCTGGTGGAGAATTATCCGAAACAGACCAAATTGCTTTTGAACAGGACATGAAGCGTCTGTTTCTTGATTCCAAAGAAAAGGCGCGGGAGAAATTCACACCCAAAAAGTATCGGAAACCATCTAAAGATTAGGAGGGGGTGGCGGCCTATGGATCGTATCTACTTAGAAGCTCAGCGGGTAGCAAGAGAGTATGGAACCCGCACCCCTATGAACTACTTGATGCTATCGGCGCACACCTTGAACTTTCCTATGACTATGAGCTGGATGGCTTAAAAGGATTCTCCGCAATCTTTAACCGCGTCATGTACGCCGTTGTCAATGGAAAGCTGGACGAGCATGACCAACGCATTGTCACCGGACATGAAGCGGCACACCTGATTTTGCACAAAGCTGAAATCCTAAAGTGTTCCGGACAGGCCATGAAAGACTTTGAGTTATATAACGAAAGCAGTCGGTTGGAATACCAAGCCAACCATTTTTTTAACCGATTTTCTGGCGAGTGACGAGCGAGTGCTGGATGTGGCCTATGGCAAAAATCTAGGCTATTTTCATACCGCAAGCGAGCTGTATATGTCCCCGCCCCTGTTGGCGTTCAAACTTCACAGCATGATAAATCGGGGCTTGCCTGTCATAAATCCAGTTGGCTTAAAAAGCGATTTTTTGAAATATTGAGCGCAGAGGAGGGACAGTCTTATATGAAACATTTGACGCAAATGCTCTGTCCCCGCTGTGGCGGACGAGCCTTTGATATATCTAACCAGCCGAAAGTAATCTTAAAGTGTCCAAGGTGCCAGAATGTTGTGGCAGTAAATTGTACCCAGCCCCAGAAGTCCAAAGTAGCCCAAAGAGAACTACATACCATCTGAAATTATCACCTGTTATTGACTACTGAGTAACGGGTTCGTATGGTTTTATAGCAGGGTTTCCTGCCTAGTGCGGGGCGCGGCATAGCCGCCGAGGTACACAGTGCCAAACCTGCCAAAATGCAAGGCATTTTGAAATCATGTCGATTCACCAAATGGCCAGAGCGAAGCAAGTACGCTTCGTTCTGGTCATTTTTCTGTAATCAGAACTCGGATGTCGATTCTTTTTCTTATGCGCACAACGCACGAGAGGGTCTTTCAAGAATAACGACAAGTATTGCAGGGTAAATGATAGCAAGAAATACTTGTTATAGTGGACGTGCCATAGGCCATAGGATGTATAAAATTCCTGTGGTCTATGTCTTTTTATGGGAGGGATGCTGTGAGCGATGATTGCATGACACGCATTGAGCAAGATATTTTACATGTTTTATTGAAAAGCATATTTGAGCAAGGGTTAATTCCTGAATCAACCTATCATTATGTGCAAAATCAAATTCGTACATCTGATTTAGGTGGAAAGTGGACAGAAAAACCCCTCTAGTGCTTTACTCATGATCTTCTGCCTCGCCAATCTAAAAAAAACGATGAGTACCTGACAAGAAGAATGAAAATAAATCAAAAAAGGATAGGTGAGCATATTCTTGAAAATAAAAAGAGCAATTTGAGCATACACAAAGAACACACAAGTCACCAAAAACTTCTTGTGTGTTCTTTGGTTTATAGGATAGGTTTTCTTTTTTCATGGGACGGACTTTGCTCAGCATAAGATTTAGATGTTTGCTTTCGCACATTTGATTTGATCGAATAGGCGAGATACACTGGAAAGTATCAAGATGGAATGGGGACAAAGGCAATGGATATACGAAAAATACGGAATGAACTCTATGGAGGCAAAGCGATTTATAATTTGCCTATGCGCGTTACATTCTATGCGCGGGTTTCGACTGATAAGGATGAACAGGTCAGTAGCCTAGAGAATCAAATTGGACATTTTACGGAGTACATCCAAAAAAATGAGCATTGGACGTATGTGGACGGCTATATTGATGAGGGAATTAGCGGTACAAGTACATTGAAGCGAGATAGCTTTAACCGCATGATAGCGGATGCCAAGGTGGGACGATTTGACTTCATCATCACCAAAGAAATTTCTCGTTTTTCACGAAATACGCTGGATTCCATTCGCTATACGCAAGAACTTCTCTGTCTTGGTGTGGGGGTATTGTTCCAGAATGACAACATCAACACCTTAGATTCCGACAGTGAGTTTCGTCTTGTTATAATGGCGGGGGTGGCGCAGGATGAGGTGCGGAAATTGTCAGAACGCCTGAAATTCGGGTTCAAGCAATCTATCAAAAATGGGCGTGTGTTGGGTAATGACAGGATTTATGGCTACAACAAAGCAAACTGCAAACTGACAATTAACAAAGAGGAAGCCGAGATTGTTTGCCTTATTTTCGAGCTGTACGTGAATGAAAATATGGGTATCCGGCGGCTTTCGCAATACTTGTATGATACGAAAGGCATCACAAGCAGGCAAGGCAACCCCTTTAACACCATGACCATTCGGAATATGATTCTCAACCCAAAATACAAGGGTTACTACTGCGGAAACCGCACAAAATCCATTGATTATAAGACGAAAAAGAGTGTGAAGTTAGATGAGAGTGAATGGGTGGTCTACAAAGACGAAAGCATCCCTGCGATCGTCAGTGAGGAACTTTGGGACAAAGCGAATATCCTCTATAAAAGCCGCGGCAAAGCTGTAAAGGAACAAGGGGTTTCTTATCACAACAGCTACCCTTACAGCGGTAAAATTGTGTGCGCGGAACACGGCACATCTTTTCATCGACAGACGTTTGCTACAAAAGAGGGTAAACGGGAAAATTGGCAGTGTAAAATCTACAGACAACGTGGTGCATCCGGCTGTGCCGCTCCAAACCTCAGAACAACGGATGTGAATAGTGTTTTGTCAGAGATATTTAGTGAGCTTTATGAGAACAAAAACTGGTTTGTAGAGAAAATACTCCACTTCATTCAAACAGTGCCGCAAGAGAGTCCCCGGGCATCAAATACGCGGCATGATGCGGAAATCGCCCTAATTGAGCGGAAGAAAGATAAACTCTTAGAAATGAGCCTAGAGGGGATTTTGACAAATGCGGAGTTCAAAGTGCGAAACGATGCGCTAAATGAGCAGCTTGTCCTCTTAGAACGAAAAGCGCAAACCATGCAAAATGAACAAAAGAATCAATCCGCATCAACAGTGAGCCTTTCCAAAGCGAAAAGCGCATTAGAAAATGTGCTGGCTTTCCGCACTGAATATACCTCAGAGCTGATGGGTTGCATTTTGGATAAAATCATCGTCCATCCCACGGAAAATCGGAAACGTGCAAAGCTGGAAATCCGCTTGAAAGCAGGGGGAATTCTTGGCGGAAGCTATGATTTCGGGCAATTATGCCTTTGCTCTAACTCTTTTTGATAATGTGGGCAACAAGACGCAGGTTGTGCTCAATGAGCTTATTGCGCGCTTCCATATCGCCCCTTACCCAGAGATCAATATAATATTTTTCTTCCTCCGGACGGAGGGGACGCGGAAAAGAACCGAGATCTCCACCGAGACGCAGGGTTAGGACAGCGCTGCCCATGAGCAGGAGCGCCAATGCTGAGAAAATCATGTGTCACACCACCTGTTTCTGTAGTCTTAACACTGTATTCTTAGTAGTTTTGTCCTGTTCCGTCTTCGACAAAAAACGGTATAAATAAATTTATGAGTGAATTCAAGAAATATGAAAATGTTTAAAATTAAAATAAATGAGCACACTAAAAATTTGAGAAATTAGTAATTTTTTGCCTTTACAGAGGGAACCTTTTTTGAGATTTTTCGTCTAGTACTTTCCAAAAGCCACTTGTGCTTTGCGGCTTTGCTTGTGTATAATGAAACCTGTATTTCAGGAGAGAGAGAGGGCAAACAAATGAAACGAATACTTTGTATCTTACTTGCACTAGTTATGATCATAGGACTCGGCACCTCTGCCTTGGCAGTGGAAGTTGGCGAACAGCGCGTTGTATTGGGGGCTGATCTAAATGCCGAACAACGAGCGCAGATGTGGGAAGATTTCGGACTGGTTCCGGGTACAGTGACGGCACTCACCGTTACGATCGATCAGGAGCGGGCGCACTTGCAGGACTTTGTACCGGCAAGCGTGATCGGCTCGCGGAGTATTAGCTCGATTTATATCATCACGGCACCTGCGGGAACGGGGCTTGATATTACCATCAACAACATCAATTGGCTCTCAGAGTCCATCTACAGAAACGCACTTCTCACTGCGGGGATTACAGATGCGCGTGTGATTATCTCAGCGCCTGTGCCTGTATCCGGTACGGCGGCGCTAACGGGGATTTACATGGCCTTTGAAGATATCACAGGTGAAGCGCTCTCTGAAGAGGCGAAGCGTGTGGGGATTGAAGAGGCGGTCATCACAGGCAACATCGCAGCAGAGCTTGGGGACAGTGAGGATATCGCGGCTTTGATGAATGAGCTAAAGCTCATGATTGACGCGATTCGCTATATGTCAGACGAGGAAGTCCGTGCAGAGATCCGTCATCTGGCGGTGGAGTTTAACATTGCGCTTACCGATTCCCAAGTGGAGCAGATTTTGCGCTTGGCACGGAATTTGGAGAATGTAGACCTCAATGTAATCCAGGGCGCACTACAGGCGCTTCAGCGAATTCAGGGCGCAGCTGATGGTGTCGGCGGATTCTTCCGGTCGGTGGGGGAGTTCTTCTCCGGATTTGGGGAAGCGGCTTCCGGGTTTTTCTCTTGGGTGAGGGGACTATTTGGGTAGCTCAGGTAGATAACATGTGCCCCGCTGCCTAGGTTGGCAGCGGGGCTTTTGTCTGTAGAGGTGTGGAAAGTGTGCGGAACTTGTGGTAGAATATTGTAATTGATTATATAAAATGCAAAAAAAAGGGGGACAAAAGAAGTGAAGAGACATGCTATTTTTGCATTGGTGTTTTTGCTCTTGTTTGTAATGGCAGGCTGTGGAGATGAGGCAAATTCTGACCTTGTATCAACTGAAGCAGAAGGAGCTACGGAAGTTGTTCTAGCAGAATTGGTAGTAGAGACAGGCTTTGATTCCCCAGAGGACGCAGTTATTGCATATCTTGAAGGGCTTAGGGACTCAGACTTGAATCGTATGATCTATGCCTTTGCAGTGGAACGCTATGTGGAAAACTATAACTTTGAAGCTTTATTGAACAGGTTGCAGGCGTATACACTTACACATGAGATCAGAATGCCTAATGCAAACGAGTTTGTTACAGCTATGAATATCGAGAGTCGCCGAGCACGTGTGATAGATGGGATCATTATGCAACACATATTTCTCGCCCACCCGGAACTTGACATGCTTGCAACCCAAGCGGTAGATGTAGAACACATAAGCGATTTTGTCGGTGATTTCAGTGAAAATCTCAATGCACTCGATCTCTACTCTATTGAGATTCTTGGATTTATTCCGCCGGAAGCATTAGATGAGCGATATTTGTCAGAACACAACCAAAGTGTCTTGGCAAGTCAAGCTGAGGTCTTAGGGGCAGAGCAACTGGCAAGTCGTGTCGCTGTTTTTGAAATGGATGGAGAGAAATATTTGTTGCTTGTTGATGTGGCTGAATACAAGGGAGCATGGTACCTTTCCGATTTGGGTGGGAACATTGGCATACTGCTTAATATCTCCTCTTTTTTGCAGGGAATGTTTCCTGCTGAACATGTGCCTGGAAGTGTGGATGTACAGGCGCTGATTGTTCTTCACTAAACCCCAAAGTAGATGTAATGATGCCTCACTTAACAGACGATAATAAACACAAGTCAACAACAAGAATAGGAGACAATGCAAATGAACACAATCAGACCACCCAACTAAGCCCAAAGTCGAGTAAGCAACCGAGGACCTCCAAATGAACCTGCATCATTCATACACAATAAAATTTGGAGGGAAAAATGAAGACATTTAATCTCAAAGCTCTATATATCTATAAATTCATCAACCAATGCTTGCCCATCTATGCCTTTTACACGATCTTGTTCATCGAGCGCGGCAAGTCTGTTACGGATATTGCTATGCTGATTGCGCTTTGGAGTGTGTTTTCCATCGTATTTGAAGTGCCAGCCGGCATTTTGGCAGACAGATGGAACAGGCGAAACATGCTTGCCATAGCTGCTGTGTTACAGGGCGTATGTTTCATCATATGGTTTTTTTCCTATAGCTTCCTGATGTTTGCACTTGGCTTCGCTTTCTGGGCGATTGCAGGTGCCTTTACGTCCGGAACAGAGGAGGGTTTGATCTATGATAACCTGAAGAGCGATGAACGTGAAGCAGACTTTACCAAGGTGTATGGCAGAGCCCACTTCTATGCAAATGTGGGTACGATTGCCGGGATTGCTTCGGCAGGTGTCATTGCCAGTTTTATCAGCATAGAAGTCATTGCGCTCCTGTCTGCGGCGATCTGTTTTGTCAATGTGATCTTTGCGCTACAAATCAGAGAGAAAAACTTTTACTCAGAGCGAATGAATGAAGTATCTACAGGCTTTTTTGAGACATTCAAAGAAGCAGGCAGCTTCATCAAGGGGAGCGGGATTGCGCTGGTCTCTATCTTGTTTCTGGTACTCTTTGCAAGCCTTGGGGGGTATTTGGATGAGTTTGATGCCCTCATTATCAACGACTTCGGACGCAGCAACATATGGGTTAGCGTGATTCTGACTGTGCGGTTTGCCTTCATTGCTTTGGGTGATATTTTGGCACCCATGGTACAAAAAAAGATCTCGTCCATTCGGCAGATATTTCTGCTCAATGGGCTTGCATGTGCGGTACTGACTATCTTTGCCCTGGTATGGAATCAGTACGTCATTCTAGTGTTCGGCCTTGCTTTTATGCTGATGGCGATCACGGAGATTTTGTTGGTGAATGCCTTGCAGAACGAGATTAAAGAAGAAGGGCGTGCAACGGTTATGTCCTTCTATGGTATTGGACAGAATCTAGGGATGATTTGTTTGGGCTTAGTCTACGCATTGCTGGCGGGGATATTTACCTTGCAGCAGGTTTACATTATGATCGCGATCTATGGCATCATAGGCGGACTGGGCTTTTATCTCTTATTCAGGACAGTACGATTCAAAACTTCATAAAGAAAAGAGCCTTGAAACCGTTTGCTGTTTCAAGGCTCTTTGTTGATCAGTTATCTCCGCCGTCCCATCAGTCGCAGTAGAAGCAGGAAGATGTTTAGGAAATCCAAGTAGAGGTGCAGTGCACCTTTCACCATCACACCGACATTTCCGGGAGACTCGCTCATGGCGTGTTTGAGGCGTTGCACATCATAGGCGGTAAGCCCCAAGAAGATCGCAATACCGGCGTAGGAGATGAGCATATCCATCATGCCATTGCCGAGGAAGATGTTTATGACAGAGGCAATGATAACACCAAACAGTCCCATCATCAAAAAGCTGCCGATGCCGGAAAGATCGGCTTTTGTCAGTCCGCCGTAAATCGCCATTACACCGAACATCCCAGCAGCGGAAAGGAAGGCGAGGGTGATCGTGCCCATGTCATAGATCAGGAATATGACAGATAGGGTTAGACCGTTTAGAAGGGCGTAGAAAAAGAACAAGAGAATGGCGGAAACCGGTGACATCTTCCAAACGTGAGGGAAGGCGAACATCACAAGTCCTAGGGGAGCAAGTAAGATGATCCAAGTGGAAGCGCCACCGCCAAAGACAAGATTCATCAGAGCAGGTGTGTTGAGGGTGAAAAACGCCGCGCCTGCACTGGCGAGGAGTCCTAAGAACATGAGTGCAAAGACACCGGCTAAGCCGTTGACAGCGATACCGCGTTTGTAGTCGTTTTCGTCAAAATGTCCTTTTCCGTGGTGATGATCTTGCATTGGTTGTGACCTCCGATTTTAGTGATGTCTGTTATTTTATCATATCCGGCTTTCATCTGCAAGGCAAGGGAGCGGGAAAGTAGCGTTGATCTGTAGAGGCGACCGCCCTCGGTCGCCCGCGCCCTTACTGCCTGCGTGCCATGAACTGCGGGCGATCGAGACGATCGCCCCTACATGCGCCACTATGGTGCATCAACGCATTTGCCCACACCTCACGGCGAAGCATGTTTGCTCTTGGGGCGGATTTGTGGTACTATTTGTCAAAAGGAGCAGGAGGTGTAGTCTATGCAATGTTGGTTCGGGATTCCGATTAGTAGTGAGCTGGCAGATGATATTTTCGCGATTGCAGTTGCTCTTGTGGTGATGATTGTTTCTTTGTGGCTGGTCGGCATTGTCTTCCGGCGTATCGAGCGGCAGATGGTGGCGTGTGATCGGGACGTACACGCCTTGCGCTGTCTCCGTGTGGCGGCAAAAGTTGTGATTTGCATCGTATGTCTCACGGCGGCACTGCGGCATGTGCCGGGAATGAGTTCCCTGCTCACAAGTTTGCTTGCAGGATCTGGTATTCTTGCTGTGGTGGTGGGTCTTGCGTCTCAACAGGCTTTGGGGAATATCATCAGCGGACTTTTGCTGCTTGTGTTTCGCCCCTTTGAGGTTGGGGATAAAATCCGCTATCCGGCGGAGAACGCCACGGGTATTGTGAAGCAGATTGGGGTACGGCATACAACCATTTGTACGGGGGATGGCAAGTATTTGCTGATTCCCAACAGCCTTATGAACTCAAATGTGATAGAGAATATCACGGAGGAGATGAAGGAAGCGCAAAAAGAGAAACAGGAAGACTAGACAAAAAGAGTGCGGACTACCGTTTCGCAGTAGCCCGCCAGAAATAGGGTTGTGGGATAAAGATATGAGCTTGGATAAGCTGTGTCTTTATGATACCGCGACTTGGCGGACTTGTAAATAGCGAAGCACCACTAGTTTTGTCTTGTTTTGGGGGATGAGCAATTGTAGGGCGTGCAGAGACCAAAGCCTCCTTTTGTAAAGGAGGTGGCAGGCGAAGCCTGAGGTTGGATTCAAATGCCATCAAACTTGCAAAGGGCAATCCTCAGTCCGCTTTGCGGACAGCTCCTTTGGAAAAGGAGCCTAAGGAGCTTTTGGGCATCGTCCCTTACAAACGCAGCAAAGAAGCATTCTATACCCCCCACATGAAAAGGAGAAACCTATGCAACTAAAACTATGTGTCCCTTGCCTATTTGGAATCGAGGGAATTCTCGCCGACGAACTGCGGCGGATGGATATGCGTGACGTGACCCCGGAGACGGGGCGGGTCTATTTTTCAGGCGACTTTTCTGCAATCGCACGTGCCAATATCGGGCTGCGGACAGGGGAGCGAGTGCTGATTACTCTGGGCAGTTTTCGGGCGCGGAGTTTTGAGGATTTGTATCAAGGCATGAAAGCGCTTGATCTAAAGAGCTTTATTCCGAAAGACGGTGCGTTTCCCATCAAGGGACACGCCTTGGGGCCGACCCTCCGCTCTGTACCGGATGTGCAGCGTGTGCTCAAGAAAGCAGCGGCGGAAACTTTGGGTGAGGCTTACGGACTAGACCGCTTGCCGGAGACCGGGGCTTTGTATCAAATTCAATTCGCCATCCGAGATGATGTGGTGACGATTTATCTAGACACCACAGGGCATGGGCTCTACAAGCGGGGCTATCGTCCGGTTGCCGGGACTGCCCCTCTTCGGGAGACCTTGGCGGCAGCTATGGTCATCCTCTCCCGCTATCGGGGGAGAGATGCGCTGGCGGACCCTTTTTGCGGTTCCGGTACCATTGCGATTGAAGCGGCGCTGATTGCCCGCAATCGTGCCCCAGGACTCAATCGGCGCTTTGCGGCGGAGGCGTGGGGAAATTTGCCAGCAGATATCTGGGACAATGCCCGTGAAGCTGCTAGAGAACGGGAATATAATGGGGATTACACCATTCTCGCCAGTGACGTTGACCCTGCCTGTATCGCACTTGCCCGAGAGAATGCGAAACGCGCGGGTGTAGAGGCTGATATTCAGTTTCAGGTGGCAGAAGCGCGAGAATTCTGCCCAGTTGCGGCAAAAGGTGTAGTCGTATCCAACCCGCCCTATGGGGAACGCATCATGGAGCGGAGCGAGGCGGAAGCGATCTATCGGGAATTTGGACAAACAACGCGGGGACTGTCGGACTGGCAGCTATACATCCTCTCCGCGCATCCGGATTTTGAGCTGTCCTTCGGACGGAAGGCGGATAAGAAGCGGAAGCTCTACAATGGTATGATTCGGTGTAATCTGTTTATGTATCGCTGAGAAATGTGTTTATATCCGGTCGTTCGGTCGTGTTCTAATTTAGTTGAGATCATCTGTGTTTCCCCCGCCGTCGGCGGGGGAAACACGTACAAGCAACTATTTTAGGATATAACCCGGTTGCTCGAGTAGTTGCTTTGAACTGGGGCTTGATGTATAATTGTGAGGAAAATTGACGATTAGGAGGGCGTATTGTATGTCAAAGGGTTCATTGAAAAAGTATGTATCTGAATGCATTGGCACAATGGTTCTGGTGTTCATGGGATGCGGTAGCGCAGTATTTTTAGGGGCTGCTGTGAGTGGCGGGCATTTGGCAGTGGCCTTTGCCTTTGGCTTATCTATTGTGGCAATGGCTTATGTGATCGGTAATGTGTCGGGCTGTCACATCAATCCTGCTGTGTCTTTGGGTGCCTTGCTGGATAGGCGCATCCGTTTTCCAGACTTTTGCGGCTATGTGGTGTCCCAGGTGATCGGCGCAATAATCGGTGCGGGGCTACTGTCTCTTATGGTTAGAATAAGCGGCGCTACTGACCTTACAGCGCATTTGGGTGCGAACCTTGTTGCAGGAGCGGGCGGTATCGGTGGGGCATTTTTGATTGAGATTATTCTTACTTTCATCTTTGTCCTTGTGATCCTCAGCGTGACTGCGGACAAGTCGAAAAATAGTGTTGCCGGTATTGTCATCGGGCTGACATTAACATTTGTGCACATCGTAGGCATTCCGCTTACAGGCACATCGGTGAATCCTGCGCGTAGTATCGGACCTGCAATTTTTGCGGGCGGTGCGGCACTGACAGACCTCTGGGTGTTTATCGCAGCGCCGCTGGTGGGTGCGGCGCTGGCTGTCGTTGTCTACCATACTGTGGTGAAAGCGAAGACACCCACGAAATAACACAAGTAGTTTACACATTTTTGTTTCTCTGAGGAGTACCCATGAGACATCTATTCATACTAAACCCCGTTGCCGGCGGCGGAAGGCGGACGGAACAAGTCCGCACGGAGATACTGGAAACCATGGGCGCACAAAGTGACCCATGGGAGCTTTATGAAACCCTAGGACTGGCAGATGCGACTCGCAAAGTGGCGGAGGCGGCTGATCTGGGCGAACCGCTCCGTGTGTACGCCTGCGGGGGAGATGGTACGCTCAATGAGTGCGTCAACGGCGCTGTTGGCAAGCCACATGTGGCGGTGACCCATTTCCCTGCGGGGACGGGGAATGATTTCATCAAGACATTTGGGACAGGGAAAGAGGCGTTTTTCGATCTAAAAAGTCTGCTTGACCCGCAGGAGATGTCCATTGATGTTATGCGCGCCGGTGGAAGATATGGAATCAACATCTGCTCCGTCGGGCTGGATGCACGAATCGCGGCGGATGTGCATCAGTATAGCGGATTGCCCGGTATGAGCGGGAAGACGGCTTATGTTGTGAGTATGCTCACAAATATTGGTAAGGGGATTGCCCGCCGCTTTGAGGTGGAAGTTGCCGGAGAGCAGTATGATCAAAAGTTTTCCCTGATCTGTCTGTGTAATGGTCGCAGTTACGGCGGCGCGTTTACGCCTGTGCCGGATGCGATGCCCAATGATGGATTGATGGATATCCTACTTGTGGACAAAGTCTCCCGCGCGGGGGCGCTGGGGCTGGTGCAGAAATATGCCGCCGGACGGTATCGGGAGATTCCGAAGCTCATCAAACATGTGCAGGATACGCAGATGACAATCCGGGCTGACCGCTCCTTTGCGGTGAACATAGATGGGGAGATTTTGTACATGCAGGATGTGACCTTTGAGCTGATCCCCGGGGCGCTTCGGTTTTTTGCGCCGAAAGAGGCGAGGTTTTAAGGGCATGTGATTGCAAAAGCGCTAAGGCAGGGTTATACTGTATAAAAAGGGGAATAAAGAATGATAACACAACGGATATCCCGCAAGATCGTGAAAACAGCACTGGCTTGTATCATGTTATTCGGCATCCTGTTACTCTCATTCCCATATGCACGATCTGTGCCGCCTGAGGATACGGCGTTGCCTTTCCATGATGTAGATCCTACGGACTGGTTTTATGAACAAGTACGCGACGTGTTTGAGCAAGGTCTCATGACAGGTACAGGAGATATAACATTTAGCCCCGGCACGCGTGTTACGAGAGCGATGGCGGTGCAAGCCCTCTATAATCACAGCGGGTGGGGTGTAGAGGGAAGCAGAAATCTCTTCACCGATGTGGCGGAGGAGGCGTGGTATCATGATGCGGTCACGTGGGCATGGCGTATGGGCATCGCAAGAGGTTTCGGTGACGGTACTTTTGCTCCTAGTGCCTATATCACAAGAGCACATTTGGTTGTTCTCTTAGACAATTATGTGCACACTAGATGGTTGGTAGTACCAACCTTGCGGGAGGGTCAAGTTTTTGTTGACTATATGGACATCCGCGACTATGCAAAAGAAGCGATTGACCGCTTCTTTCGGGCAATGGTTATAAACGGCAGACCGGATGGTAGGTTTGACCCGCAAGGCAATGCCACAAGGGCAGAGCTTGCGACGATGTTGTCTCAATTTGTTAGGTACAGTGAGAACTGGGATGTGTCGCCGCCTGTGCCGCCCTATGGTGTGTTCCCTGAGCCGCCACCTACTCCGGAGTATGGTTTTCCCTACCCAGATCATCCGAACCCTGAGCCGCCGCCCTCAGGTCCGCTATATGGGTTTCCTTGCTCAGAGTAGCATCAGTTAGGGGGACATATGGAGCATAAGCCAATGACTGCCGTGTGGGAAGTTACCATGGGCTGTAATATGCGTTGCGGACATTGCGGCTCTTCCTGTGAGGAGCCGCTTCCCGGTGAACTCACAACGCAGGAAGCACTTTCGCTGGCTGATCAAATTGCAGATTTGGGGCTCAGGTGGATTACGCTGTCAGGCGGAGAACCGCTGACTCGGGCAGATTTGCCGCTCATTATCGAAAAATTTGTCTCACGCTCGGTGGCTGTCAATATCATATCCAATGGCTGGTTTATAGACGTTGACATGGCACAGACATTAAAAAAATCCGGCGTTTCGACCGTAGCGATCAGTGTAGACGGCACGAGAAAAGTACATGACAGCATCAGAATGTCCGGTTCGTTTCAGCGCATCAAGGAAGCTTTTTCCCACTTAAAGCGTGCGAAGGTCACAGTAGGCGCGATTACAACTATTTCACGGAAAAACATGTCCATATTGCCTCGGCTGCGCCGCGAATTGATCAATATGGGTGTAGATTTGTGGCAAGTACAGCTGGGTCAACCCATGGGGAATTTCAAGGAGCGTCCGGACTGGGTTTTAAGTCCGGAGCAAGTGCCGGATATCATTGATTTTTGCAGCGAAACCGCAGTGGCAGGGGAGATAAAGATTTTCCCTGCTGATTGCATTGGATATTATACCGAAAAAGAAATAATCACTAGACAACATTCCGGCGTAGGCAGCTCTACGGCGATATGGAATGGCTGCAATGCGGGGACACGTAATTTTGGGATATTGCATAATGGTGATATTCTAGGCTGCACGTCCATTCGAGAGAAGTCTTTCATCGAAGGGAATGTGAAAGAACAGCCCTTGTCTCAGATATGGTCTAAACCGGATGGCTTTGCTTGGTACAGAAACATGTCAAAGGCACAGCTCCAAGGCGATTGTGCAATTTGTATCTATGGGGGCAGGTGTCTTGGCGGCTGTTCCAATACGCGCCTTACGATGGGTGGAGATATCTATTCTGAAAACTTATATTGTGCTTATAATGTAAGCCTGAAGAGCTTGCGGGAACGCCTTTTACAAGAGACCGATGTCCAATGGCTGATTGCACAGGCGGAGCATTGTCTCGCAAATCAGGAGTTCCAGACGGCAGCTTTTTTTGTTGATCGTGCGTTGACGCTTTGTCCTGATGAAAAGAAAGCTTTGGCGATCAAAGGCTTTGCAGAATTTATGTGTGGGAACTACGCCCTGTGCGAAACCGCCAACCGGACAGCCTTAGAGCTTGATCCGAATGACACCTATGCCATGAAAGGGCTGGGGCTTGCGCTTCATAAACAGGGAGACTCCGCACAAGGTTTGGAACATCTTGAAAAAGCCGCAAAGATGACGAACTATGCCGACGCGGATGTTATGCATGATTTGGAATTTGTGCGGCGGGAAATGAGTCAAAAGCTTCCGAAATAATAAAATCCAAAATTTTAGGGCGAAATTAACGAACTGTTTGCAATTTCCCCCTTGCATCCGCATGGGGATTTATGGTAAAGTAGGAATCGTTAGCACTCGCGCACGCCAAGTGCTAAGATCAAAAAATCACGTGGAGGAATCAAAAACATGACATTACAACCTTTAGCTGACAGAGTGATCATCAAACAAGTCGAAGCGGAAGAGACCACGAAAGGTGGCATTATTCTCACTAGCGCCGCACAGGAGAAGCCCCAGGTTTACGAAGTGATCGCAGTGGGTCCCGGCGGACTTGTGGATGGGAACGAAGTGAACATGATCTTAAAGCCCGGCGACAAAGTAATCACAGGCAAGTATTCCGGTACAGAAGTGAAGATTGACAGCGCCGAATACACCATTGTTCGTCAGAACGATATTCTCGCAATTGTAAAGTAGATTGATCCAGCGGACAGGGCAGACACAAGGTCTGCCCCTACAAATATTGACTGATTCAAGGAGGACACAAACAATATGGCAAAGCAAATCATTTACGGCGAGGAAGCCCGCCGTGCATTAGAGAAAGGCATCAATCAACTGGCGGACACCGTGAAGATCACACTTGGTCCAAAGGGCAGAAATGTTGTGCTCGACAAGAAATTCGGCGCACCGCTGATCACCAATGACGGTGTGACGATTGCGAAAGAGATTGATCTGGAAAACCCATTTGAAAACATGGGCGCACAGCTTGTGAAAGAAGTATCCACAAAAACGAACGACGTAGCCGGTGATGGTACCACATCTGCAACGGTTCTCGCTCAAGCGATGATCCGCGAAGGACTCAAAAACGTAGCAGCAGGTGCCAACCCAATGGTCATGCGCCGTGGGATTTCCCAAGCGGTTGAAGTTGCGGTTGCGGAGATCAAAAAGAACGCCAAGCCTGTTTCCGGCACGAAAGACATCGCAGTGGTCGGTGCCATTTCTTCCGGTGACGAGCTGATCGGCAATCTCATCGCAGAGGCGATGGATAAAGTCGGACAAAGCGGTGTGATCACTGTGGAAGAGTCAAAAACTGCGGAGACTTACAACGAAGTGGTTGAGGGAATGCAGTTTGACCGCGGTTATGTGACGCCGTACATGGTGACAGATAACGAGAAGATGGAAGCTGTGCTGGATGAGCCTTATATTCTGCTGACAGATAAGAAAATCTCCAACATCCAAGATATTCTGCCTGTTCTGGAGGGTGTTGTGCAGAGCGGTAAGAAAATGCTCATCATCGCAGAAGATGTTGAGGGCGAAGCCCTTGCGACGATTATCCTCAATAAACTACGCGGCACATTCACCTGTGTTTGCGTCAAAGCGCCCGGATTCGGCGACAGACGGAAAGAAATGCTGCAAGATATCGCAGTGCTAACCGGCGGTCAAGTGATTGCAAGCGATCTTGGCATGGAGCTGAAAGAGGCGACAATTGACATGCTGGGAACAGCGCGTCAGGTGAAGATTTCAAAAGAGAACACCATTATCGTCGGCGGTGCGGGTGCCTCTGATGACCTCAAAGGACGTGTGGCGCAGATTAAGAGCGAGATGGAAGTGACCACCTCTGAGTATGACAAAGAGAAGCTGCAAGAGCGCTTAGCCAAGCTATCCGGCGGTGTTGCGGTTATCAAAGTGGGTGCCGCCACTGAGATCGAAATGAAAGAGAAGAAACTACGCATTGAAGACGCACTCAATGCCACACGTGCGGCAGTGGAAGAGGGCATCGTAGCCGGCGGCGGCGTGAGCTTTGTGGCGGCATCTGCTGCGGTTGAAAAGCTGCTCACCAAAGCAACAGGCGATGAGCGTACCGGTGTTGCAATCGTGAGCCAAGCGCTCCTTGCGCCGATTCAGCAGATTGCAGAGAATGCAGGGCTTGAGGGCGCTGTGATCTTGGATAAAGTGAAAACCAACGGCAAAGCGAACTACGGCTTTGACGCGGCGAAACAAGAGTATGGCGACATGGTGAAAGCAGGGATCATCGATCCTGCGAAAGTTTGCCGCAGTGCTCTGGAGAACGCGGCAAGCGTTGCGGCGATTGTGCTGACGACGGAGAGCCTTGTAACGGATATCCCAGAGCCAGCCGCAGCCGCTGGACCGGGAATGCCCGACATGGGCGGGATGGGGATGTATTAATCCGCACTTCCCTTGCTTACGAACAAAGTGTCGGCTCCTTTTTTGGGAGCCGACACTTTATTTTCTATTTTTGGCATACCTACCTAGCTGATTCGACATCCGTTCGGCCCAGTCGGTGAATCCTGCTTCTCGCATTTTGATGATGAGTTCAAGATAAGATTTTTGGCCAAGGTTGCGGATTTTCCTCAGTTCTTCATAGGATTCAATGCTGAGCACGTCCTTGATCGTGGGGATGTAGTCGTAACCGCGTTTACCGAACCGACGGTCAAGCGCATTGTATATGCGTGCAGAGAGATTTAAGCAACGAATGTCAGCTTGCTCCCTTTTTTGAAGCGATTGTGAGCGAATGACACGAAGATGATCAGGCACATCGGTTGCAAGGAACATTTCTTCTGTTTTTTGGTGCGCTTCTTGCAGTATCAAGATGACATCACGCTGGGCACGGACTAGGGTCAGATACATCTCCTTGTAAGTTGGCATTTGTTACCCGCCTTTCGTGCATAAAAATTGCACATATCTCAGTGCATTATGTTACTTCATCATAACATATGACCATAATATATGCAACTGTTATTAAACCGTTGGCGTATAAATGGAGTCAGCTTTTTCATAAACTGTTATTAAACCGATCAATAACAGTTTATAAGAAAGAGGATGATTGCTATGCCAACAAATAAAACTCCGTTTACTTTCCACTTAGATGAGGCAATTCTGTTAAAAACCAAACATATTGCAAAACAAGAAACAAGGAGCACAAGCAATCTGATAGAGCATCTATGTAAAACCTGTGTGATTGAATACGAAAAGAAAAACGGTGAAATCATTTTTGAAGACTGTGATTAGCGAATAAAAAACAAGTCTATGAAAACAATTGACATGCCCCTATGGCATCGTGTATAATAAATCCTCGTGGGGAAACTCGCATGAAATGACAATTACCTGTGTAAGATTCAGGTTTTGCATGTTAAAATAGGAGGTGCTAGGATGTTTCGCACATATCAACCGAAAAAGCGTCATCGCTCGAAAGTACATGGCTTTCGTGCGCGGATGAAAGACCGTAGTGGTCGTCGCGTGCTTGCTCGTCGTCGTGCAAAAGGGCGTGCAAGGCTCACGCACTAAAATAGGAAACACTTTACTTTAGGGCGGGGACACATACCGCCCTAAAGGTGTTATTTCCGATCATCACAAGAGGTGTTCATCTGTGCAAGTGACCAGCTCTATCAAGCGTAATAATGAGTTTCGCCGCATTTATGCTTCGGGTAAAAGCGCCGCGACTGGGAACATTGTGCTGTACTGCAAAAAAAACCGCCAAGGCAAAAGTCAGCTTGGGATCACAGTCTCTACAAAAGTAGGGAAAGCTGTGACCCGAAACCGTGTCCGGCGGCGGCTTCGTGAGATCTATCGTCTGCATGAGGGCGAGATCTGCCGTGGGTTCGATATCATTGTAGTAGCACGGGTGAAGAGTGTGGAGGCTACCTACATGCAGCTAGAGCGTGATTTTTTGCGCCTTGCGGACAAGCTAGGGCTCCGAACATGAAACGAGCTTTAATCGCTATTGTGCGCTTTTATCGCAGCAGCATTTCGCCGCATACGCCGCCTTCTTGTCGGTTTATGCCGACTTGTTCCGCGTATGCACTAGAGGCGCTGGAGACACATGGCGCGGGGCGGGGGCTTTGGCTCTCTCTTCGGCGCGTGCTCAAGTGCCATCCCTTTCGGCGGCAAAAGAGTATAGAATATGATCCGGTGCCGCCTAGGCAGGACTAAAGATATTTAGAGTAGGAGCCTGTATTTATGAATTTTATTCCAGAGTTTTTGACAATGCCCTTTGCGATGGTGCTCCGGTTTCTTACGGAGCTGTTTGGCAGTTATGGCTTTGCCCTAATCGCCTTTGCGCTTCTTGTAACCGCAATCCGCGTGCCTTTTGATATCAAAGGCAAGCGGGGTACGATGGGTACGATGGTGCTCCAGCCGCAGGTAAAGGCGATTCAAGAGAAATATGCCGGTGACCAGCAAAGAATCATGCGGGAGCAGCAGAAGCTCTACAAAGAAGCAGGCGTAAAGCCCATGAGCGGCTGTCTTTGGAACCTGTTTCCCATGTTCATTCTCATTATCATGATCAGCATCGTCCGCCAACCGCTGACACATCTGATGGGGCTGGACGAGGCGCAGATTGAGGCCTTGCGTGTAACAGCGGAACAGCTTGGAATCTACGTTGGAACAGGTGCGCATGCAGAGGTTGAGCTTGCAGGCTATATTCGCGGACACTATGACGCATTTAAAGCAGTGGTTCCTGAGATTTTTGATATCAACATGCGTTTCCTTGGCATGGACATTGGTCAAACACCGCGGTGGAATTTCTTCATGGATAATTTCACACTGCCTGATCTGGGATTATTCCTCTTGCCGATTCTTGCTACTGGGGCGATCTATCTGCAACAGAAAGTCATGACTGCCACAAACTATATGCAGCAACAAGCCCAGCAGATGCAAATGATGAAGACCATGTTGATGGTCATGCCCTTGATGAGTTTGTGGATCGGCTTTACCTTCCCGGCGGCCATGAGCATTTACTGGATGGCCAGCGGTTTGATGTTTACCATTTGCAGCGTATTTGTTAACCGCCATTTCAGGGGTATTTTCCAAGCCATGCAAGCGGATTTAGAAGAAAAAGAGGCAATCCGTCAGGCCGAGCTTGAAGCAAAACGCAAGCGGACGCAAGAGCTCCGTGCGCAAAATGCGACACAGGAGAACAAAGGGACCTCGAAGAAGAAAAAACAGCTTGCGGAGCGTGAAAAAGAATTCCAACGGCAGGCATCACAGCGTGCCTTAGGGCGTGAAGACGAAAAAGAGGACGAACCGTCCCGCGTAGGGCATCGGAAACATGCCCGCGGGCGTGCCTATGATCCAGAGCGCTATGGCGATACGCAAGCGGAGCAAGTAGAAGAGGTAGAAGAATTGCTGGAAGATACGCTTCTTACAGAGGAAGCCTTGGGCAATGATGGGCTTGCAGATGATGCAGATTTCGACGCGTATGATGATGATTACGAAGACGAAGAATAGGGTATGGTCAATTAATTAGAGCAAAGCGGGCGGGATTACCCCGCCCCTACTTGCATATTGGAAAAACTCAGCCGGCCGCTGGCTGTCTAAATAAGCGGAAACTGTCTTTGAGACCCTAGGGGCTTGGTGATGGGCAGTTTGATGAGGAGCATCTTATGCGTGAGACATTCATTGTAGTATCAGGCAAGACAGAGGACGAGGCGATTCAAAAGGCCCTCCGGCAGATCGGGCTTGATCGGGACGAGGTTTCAGTCGAGATTGTAGAGCGGGCAAAATCCGGTTTCCTTGGCATCGGCGGCACACAGGCCAGTGTGAAAGTGACTTACATGACAGACGAGCCGGAACCTGTAGTGGAAGCGATTGTTGAAAAAGTAGTTGTAGAGGCAAAGCCTGTACGCCAAGAGCCTGCGAAGCAGGTGTCTGCACAAGTTGTACAAGCAGAAGACGGCAATCAGGCAGATCGGGCGATTCGCTTTCTCAGCGGTCTATTTGAAAAAATGGGCATCGCTGCTGAGGCGAAGCTTGTCCGTGAGGAAGAGAGCACCCTTTATATTGAGCTTGTAGGTGCAAACATGGGTGCTGTCATCGGTCGCCGCGGCGAGACCTTAGACGCGATTCAGCATCTGACTAACTATTCTATCAACCGTGGTCGGGAAGCACGTATCCGTGTGTTCCTGGACGCGGAGAGCTATCGAGAAAAGAGAGAAGAAGCGCTGATTCGCCTTGCCAATAAGATGGCGGAGAAAGTGGTGCGTTATCGCAAGAACATGGGTCTTGAGCCGATGAATGCCTATGAGCGGCATGTGATCCATACGGCCTTGCAGGATGTGGCGGGTGTGACAACCTATTCGGCGGGCAGTGAGCCGAATCGACGAGTATTTGTGGCGTATGAGCGCGGAGGCGAGACAGCGCCGTCGGCATCGCCTAAGCCGACATATAAAGAGTGGTCTTAGTGTTGTAAATTTGAAACCCCATCTTTCGGCAACTGCCAAAAGATGGGGTTTTGTGTTGTAGGGGCAGACCTTGTGTCTGCCCTGTAATGTTGCGATGGCATGAAAGAGTAAAAGGGTTCAATTATAATGTTGCGACAGAGGGCAGACACGAGGTCTGCCCCTACGGGGTCGATATCCAATGGTTGCGGGACGGCGTGGATTGTACAACCATGCCTGTAGGGGCGGCATTCTGCCGCCCGCAGTTTGCTGTGGGTCGGCGGGCGACAGAATGCCGCCCTTACTTCTTCCGCTGTATCCGCTTATATGGTTTGGGGTCATCTGTGAGTTCGAGAATATAGTCTGCACTCACTCCATAATAATCTGCAAGTGTTGCAACTACCCATGCTGGAATTGCGTGTTCTGCTCTTTCATATCTTCGATAAACCGTTCGTTGGCAATGGAGCACTTCTTCTGCAATTTCTTTTTGTGTTTTATCCTTATCTTCTCTGAGATCTTTCAGCCTTTGGAGAAACATGCCACCACCTCTTGAACATGCTACTATTTTGTGGCATAATACAAGTAAAAAAGGCACGATTTTGTGCCATTTCGGAGGTTTCATATGGATGAATTTTGTCTTTCGTGTTGGAATGCACTAAACCAAACAAAGCTAACAGAAACAGAAGTCCTCCTCTCGAAAGATTTGGACTTCTGTGAAGGTTGTGCTAGTTGGCAGCCTGTTGTGGATGGATATAGGCGATCACCCGGGATTCTCAGGCTGATATTTTCGTGGTTTTTCCGCTAATGTCTACCGCCAAAGCCGCACGTAGCCTTGATCGTGGAACTGTTTAAGCAGGATGAATCCAAGGGGGAATGTGATCATACCCACTACACCAATCAGACGATAGCCCAGATACATTGCCATGAGGGTTGCGAGTGGGTGCAGACCAAGCTGATTTCCCACAAAGCGTGGCTCCATGACGCTGTGGGTGATGCTGACTAGGGCATAGGTGAGTCCGAGTCCGATGGCGAGCTGTACATCGCCGCCCAGAAAGCTAAGCAGCGTCCAAGGGATGAGCACAGTGCCTGTACCGAGTACTGGCAGAGCATCGATTAAGGCGATGAGGGCGGCAAGGAGGATGCCGTATGGGACGCGCAGGATGAGGAAAGAGAGAGTGAGTAATACAAAGGTCACGCTGATTAACATGAGTTGGGCACGGAGCCACTTGACCAATGTTTGCCGTAAGTCTTGCTGTAGAGATCGCACACGTTCATGCCATTTTACGGGAATCTGCCGCAGAAGAAAGGTCATGACTTGGGGATAGCTTAGGCTGATGAACAGTACGCTGATGGCGTAGGTCAGGACGAAGAGGAAGAGGCGCGGGACGGCAGTGGCGGCATCTGCGGCGAAGCTGAGGAGCATGGCGGAGAGGGCACCAGGGAGCTCTTCAGCGGCGGCGGTTACACCGTCGATGGCGGTTTGGATCATGTTCTGTGTTTCCACCGGTGCGGCGATGACAAAGCGATAGAGCGACACTTGGATGCGAGAGAGCAGGTATCCCGCTTGCCCCATCATGTCCGGCAGGTTGCTGGCGAGGGTGCCGATGCCGCTGAGGAGCTGATTCACAGCGAGACTGAAGAGCAGGGAGATGAGGATCAAAATTCCGATGCTGCATACCATCGCCGCAAAAGAGCGCCGAACGCGCATCTTTCGCATTAAGAACAACACCCCCGGCTCCATCAGCCGTGCTGTGAGTAAAGCGAGCAAGAAGGGGAGCGCCCAGGGGAGCACAAAGCGAAATGCCAACCAGACACACCCAGCGGCAAGTGCTGCGTAGAGGATGAAACTGATGAGCTTTTCACGTTTTGCCATAGCGTTTCATCCTCTCTTTGGGTGGATAGTGGAAGAGCTTGGTATCATTTTATGCAAGACGACTATGAAAACAGTAGTCTCAAGCAGAAAATTTTCACTAGCCGTCATTGTAATTGGGTTCGGACTGTGTTACTATAGAGGACAAATGACCGTGAGAGGTGGACGTGTGATGAAAAATCGTGAGACGAAGTTTTATCTGGTGGAATCCTCGGCTATGCCGGATATACTGCTTCGTGTATTAGAGGCAAAAGAGCTTTTGGAGACAAAGCAATGTAAAACGGTCGCAGAGGTTGCCTTGCAAGTGGGACTTTCCCGCAGTGCGTTTTATAAGTACAGAGACGCGGTAAGTCCCTTTTACGACGCAACAAGCCGCCGGATGATGACTTTTCACATCCTGCTGAAAAATCGAACGGGTGCTCTGTCAACGGTACTTGGTATTTTTTCCAGTTTTGGGGCAAATATACTGACAATTAACCAAAGTATCCCGGTTTCGGGGCGTGCGGTGGTCACAATTACAGCAGAGACCCACGAGTTGACCGTAGAACTTGACCGCTTATTAGAAGCGGTTCTGGCAAATTCAGAAGTGATCAACATTGATGTGATTGCAGGTTAGGAGGAGCAAACAGATGATACACATTGCGATTTTAGGTTTTGGTGTTGTGGGGGGCGGAGTTGCCACCTTACTTTCAAGAAATGCGGACACGATTGCTTTGAGTGCCGCAAGCGAGGTGCGGCTCAAATATATTTTAGATATTCGAGACTTCCCAGACAGTCCTTTTTCTGATAAGATGGTACGTGACTTTTCGGTGATCGAAGCGGATCCGGATGTACAAGTCGTGGTGGAGACCATCGGTGGGGTGGGTGCTGCCTATAACTTTACAAAGCGGGCGCTCCTTGCGGGGAAGAGCGTTGTGACCAGTAACAAAGAGTTAGTGGCGACCCATGGCTATGAACTGCTGTCCATTGCGCGGGAACAAAATGTCAATTACCTTTTTGAAGCAAGTGTGGGTGGCGGGATTCCGATTATCCGTCCTCTGACCCAATGCCTTGCCGCCAATGAGATCAGTGAGATTTACGGCATTCTAAATGGCACAACAAACTATATGCTCAGCCAAATGGCGGCGAAAGAGCTGTCTTTTGAAACAGCGTTGAAAGAAGCGCAAGCCCTTGGATATGCAGAACCTGACCCCTCAGCTGATTTGCAGGGCGACGATGCGGCGCGGAAGATTTGTGTTCTTGCCTCTCTCGGCTTTGGAGAGCAGATTTATCCCGACCAAGTGTCAACAGAGGGAATCGGCAAGGTAAGCCTTGCGGATATGCGATATGCCAAGAGCGCCGGGTGGAAGATCAAGCTGATCAGCCGTGCGCTTCGTCTGGATGATGGAAAAATCGTAGCCTATGTTGCACCCCACTTGGTGCGGACAGAGACTAGCCTGTTGGCAAATGTGGAAAATGTGTTTAACGGCATTGTCGTCCGCGGAAATGCCTTGGGAGATGTGATGTTTTACGGTGCAGGTGCTGGGGAGCTTCCTACCGCGAGTGCTGTGGTGGCAGATGTAATTGACTGTGCAAAGCACCTGAAAGCGCGCAAGTACATAGCATGGGGCCCGGGCGGACCTGAGACTACCGCAGATGTGAGTGAGCTGACCTTCCGCTGGTATGTAAGGCGACCAGCTGGATGTGCGTGTCAATTTGGGGCGATTGAATTGCTCCGTTACGATGGCGCTGATTCAGGTGAGATGGCATTTCTCACAGAGCCGATGAGCTATGCGGAGATTGCGCCGAAGCTGGAGTGTGCTGGGGCATACGCCGCGTTTCGCTTGCTGGAATAGGGTAGTAGAGGGACTTCAAAGGGTAATAGGCTCCTTTTCCAAAGGAGCTGTCAGCGAAGCTGACTGAGGATTGCCCTTTAGCGAGCTTGGCGATATAATGAATCCTCTGTCAGGCTTCGCCTGCCACTTCCTTTGGAAAAGGAGGCTTTAGGCGGGACGACGATGTGGGCATCGTCCCCTACAGTGGTTCTAAATGTCATAAGAGTACAAAAAACGCAAAGGAATGCGAGGTATCAAGGCGAGATGTCATTGATTGTTCAAAAGTTTGGCGGCTCCAGTGTTGCAGACGCCACGTGTATCCGCCGGGTGGCGGGGATTATTGCAGATACGTATCGAGCAGGCAGTGAGCTTGTTGTTGTCCTCTCTGCACAGGGAGATACGACGGATGAGCTGGTGGAAAAGGCGGCGGAGATATCGAAGCGTCCGTCGAAGCGGGAAATGGATATGCTTTTGTCAACGGGAGAGCAGATTTCCATCTCTCTCATGGCGATGTGCCTGGAGGGAATGGGGATTCCGGCTGTGAGCCTGACTGGATGGCAGATTGGGATGAAGACCAACTCAGACTACTCCAATGCCCGAATCAAGAGTGTGGGAGAAGAGCGAATCCGCAAAGAGCTTGGACGCGGTAAGGTGGTCTTAGTGGCTGGATTCCAAGGAATCAATCGATCCGGGGACATCACCACTCTCGGACGGGGCGGGTCGGATACCTCTGCTGTTGCGATTGCGTCCGCCCTCTATGCGGATAAATGCCAGATTTTCACAGACGTGGATGGAGTGTATACCGCAGACCCACGGAAAGTGAAGACGGCGAAGAAGCTGGATGAGATTACATATGACGAGATGCTAGAGCTTGCCTCTCTCGGCGCACAGGTCTTGCACCCGCGTTCAGTGGAGCTTGCGAAGAAACACCATATGCACTTAGAAGTCCTCTCCAGCTTCACAGCGAAGCCGGGGACAATTGTGAAGGAGGTCACGAAGAACGTGGAAACTATGGCTGTTACAGGTGTCACCAAAGACACGGAAACCGTACTATTTGCCCTTGTGGGGCTGGACAATAAGCCGGGTAAGGCGTTTCAGATTTTTAGATTGCTCAGCAATGCAAAGGTAAATGTGGACGTGATCTTGCAATCTATCGGCAGAGGGGACAAGAAAGATATCAGCTTTACTGTGCCGAAAAAAGACGCGGAGCGTGTGGAGAAGACCTTGATGGACTATAAAGAGGTCTTAGGTTTTGATCAAATTGACATGAACACAGACGTTGCCAAAGTTTCTATCGTTGGAGCGGGTATGGTGTCTGCCCATGGCACTGCGGCGCGGATGTTTGAGGCACTCACTGATGCGAAAGTGAACATTGACATGATCTCCACCAGTGAGATTTGCATTTCGGTCTTGGTCTCTGCGGCGGAAGCAGATCGGGCGCTGAATGCGATTCATGAGAAATTTTTCCGGGAAGAGTAGGGCGTAGATTTAGATAAAATTGAGCAAGCTTATAAATTTGATTCCGAGATGGAAGTTGATTTATTGAGCTTGCTCATGATTTTGTATATATGATGAATAAGGAGAAGAAGATGAAAAAATTAGTGTATATTTGCTTCATGTTACTATGTGTAGTGGTTCTCAGTATGGGCTTTACGGCCTGTAATGAGGCAGAGCCGACCCCGGAGCCGGAAGCAGAGGTTGTAGTTGAAACAGAGCCAGAGGAAGAAGTGCCGACAGTTGAAGCAGAACCGGAGCCGGAACCAGAACCTGAGGCGGTACAGGAACCCGAAGACAGAGGCCCCGTTTCCATCCTATTTGTAGGCAATAGCTTCACCTTCTATGGCGATGTCCCCGGACAGCTACAGACGCTTGCAGGGGCGCAGGGTATTGAAGTTACATACAAAGATATCTCCAGAGGCGGCGCGACTCTAAGCGACTCCAGAGCCAATGCCATTGAGGAAATGGAAGCCGGAGATTTCGACTATATTGTTCTCCAAGACCAAAGTATGCGGCCGGGTGTAGATTTTGATGGCTTCCTAGATGATGTTCAGATTCTGAGTGATGCCGCAAGAGAAAACGGAGTCACACTTGTGCTCTTTAACCCTGCGGCAATGGATGAGGAAATGCTGCAGTTCATCTTAAACTTAGCCTACGAGCAAGCAGCAGAAGAGGTAAGTGCCATACTGATCAATGCGGGCGGCGCTTGGATTTATGCAGACCAAACAATTCCGGGACTGGTACCATCCAAGGGCGGGAATCAGGCTTTTATCGCCGCCTGCGTCTTTGCGGCTACGCTGTTTGATTTGCACATTACAGAGATTCCGGAGGGCAACCGATACAACAGTGACGATGCAATCGCTCTGGCGCAGGCTGCTTGGGATTTTGTTCGTTTCTCACGATAAGCTTTAGACACAAAGAACTGCCAGCCTTTTATTGGGCTGGCAGTTCTTTTGTTTTGTCTGGATTTGTAGCTACAGGCGCTTACGCTTGAACGTCACCATGGACAGGAGAATGAGTGCCCCTATCGCTACAGTGCTGATGATGAACATTGGGATGAAATCTGCCACAGCTTGTGAGCCATCCAGAAGCGCGAAGGTTGCACCACCCAGAGACATGGGGCTATACTCCGCAAAGCTGGGGCTCAGGTGACTTAGCAAGGCGGAGAGTATCATTGTGCCGATTGTGAGCGCCAAACTGCCGTAGAAGGTTTTAAACAGGGTGCCGCCGAAGAGAAGGAGTGCAATGAGCACTAAGCCAAAGAGCCAAGGCCCGAGGAAGGTTGCGACCGCGTTTTGCATGTCAAGCTCCCAAAAGTATGCTGTGTATGCCATGGTGATGCCCAGACAGAGCAAATATGCCAGCGTCCAAATCAGGGTTGCGGCGGTGAATTTTGAGAGAATGACCGCACTGCGAGAGAGCCCTTTTGCCAGTAGATTTACCAGTGTGCCGCGGGAAAACTCGTTTGCCATAATGCCGCAGAAGATGATGATCAGAGCCCACATGCCCAACTGGCTTACATTGCCGAAGAACTGCGTCCAAGAATCCATGGCAGTGGGATCAGGGAGCTCCATTGTCACACCGCCGCCCAGGTCAATGCCGCTTAGGATGGAGGGTAACAGGAGGGCCATCATGGGATTCATGATGCCGATGATGGCAAAGACCACAAGAATGATCGCAAAGCGATAGGTGCGGAGGCTTTCCATGAGTTCTTTCTTTGTAAATACGATAAATGCTCTCATTATTCGATTACCTCCAGGAATAGACTTTCCATATTGCCTTGGCTAAAGGACACACTCGTCTCGGTTTCGCTCATGATATGAAGCAAGCTATGGACTTCCGGCAGGGACAGGAAGGTTTCCTTATCTCCAGGGGAGGCGAATGTGATCGTCTTATCGCTCGCACTGTGACGTGCGCGCAGTTCGCTTAGGCCGCCGCAGAGTACGATTTTGCCCTTGTCCAACACAGCTGCACTGTCGCAGATGCGCTCTACGTCGGATAGAATGTGGGTGGAAAAAATGACGGTAGTCTTGCCTTTGATTTGGAGTAAGATATCCAGAATCTCTTTGCGCCCAAGGGGATCGAGGGCTGAGGTGGGTTCGTCACAGATGAGTAGTTTCGGCTCATCCAGTAGCGCCTGCGCCACGCCCAGGCGTTGTTTCATACCCCGGGAGAAACTGCCGATCTTCTTGTTTACGCCAGCCAGACCGACAAGGGTCAGCAGTTCCTTTGTGCGAGTTTTGATCTTCTCGGTGCTCATGCCGGTGATCTCGCCGCAGAGCTTTAGGTACTCTTTCGGGCGCATATAGTTGTAATACTCAGGCACATCGGGCAAGTATCCGATGTAGCGGTTGGTTGCAGCGGAGCCGAAGCGAGCTTTCTCGCCACAGACGTAAACTTCGCCGCCATCTGCTTCCAGCAGACCTAGGATGATCTTCATGGTCGTGGTCTTACCGGCACCGTTTACACCGATGAAGCCGAAAATGGAGCCTTCCGGTACGGAGAAGGAGATGTTGTCCAGAACTTTGTGTGTGCCGAAGGTTTTGTTTAGGTTTTCAATCCGTAAAATGTCCATTAATCCTTTCCTCCGTTCTCGCCGCGTCCGATGGTGAAGTATAGTACAGGCCCGATGATAGCAAGAAAGCTAAGCAGTGCCCACACAATGCGATTACCGAAGCGATAGTTTTTGTGTGTAAGGACATGGATCAAGGAAGCCAACGTGAGGCCGACTTGGAGTATGATCAGCGGGACGAGGAAGGGTAGAAAGTCTCTGATGGTGTCAAACATGTTTCATATTCTCCTTTGCACTAATTGTATTATTTATTATAATGCAAACAATGCAATGTGTCAAGAGGGAATTTTGAAAATATAAAGGCGGCTTTATATGGTTGCCCTGTATCGTTTTAATTGGTGTTGCACAGTATTGCTGTAGAGCTTGATGTTTACATCATGCCCTACCAAAAGGAATCATCAGCATAATTTCCTCAAATCCCAGCCAAACTAAACCCAGGTCATGCTCTAAAATAGCTGTTTAAACGTGCGTTCCCCGCCTACGATGGGGGACACACAAATAGCTTCAACTAAAATAGAGCATGACCCTAAGCCTATGCGATTTGACAATCCCCTCGATCTTATGTTATATTACTAAGATAGCCACAACAACCGGCGTTATGTACGAAAGTACTTTTTATATCCAAAAGAACGAAATACCAGACGAAAACAAAGGGACACGGCAGTATCTACGATTCGGGCGATTCAGGGCCAAGATCAAGACGCTGCACGTCCCCGTGTTTTCTTGTCATGAACGGACTACATAAGGCAAAATCAGACACCATTCGTGTGTTCACAAAAAGGAGTTATGTAAACTATTATGCCAGAAAATGAAAAATCACCTCGAAATCCCAGAAATGGGAATCGAAAGCCGACAAACGGCAAGGGGAACGGACGCAGTGCACCCGGAACACCGCGCAAACCAAGCAAGCCTCGCACACCGCAATCTAATGCGAATGCTGCGAAAACCAATCAGGCGGCGAAGACAGAAAAGCCCGCAGGCGGTAAGCTCAAAATCATCGCCCTAGGCGGACTAAATGAGATCGGCAAAAACCTCACCGTGTATGAGTACGGCAATGACATGATCGTTGTTGATGTGGGACTCGGCTTCCCTGATGATGACATGTACGGCGTGGATATTGTCATCCCGGATTTCACCTATTTGGTCAAAAACCAGAGCCGGATTCGGGGTATCTTCCTCACTCACGGACATGAGGATCACATCGGTGCCGTCCCCTATCTGCTCAAATCCCTCAACGCCCCTGTATATGGCACAAGGCTCACCTTAGGGCTGGTCAGTCTCAAGCTGCAAGAGCATGGACTACTGCAAAATGCCAAGCTCCAAACCTTGGAACCTGGACAAAGCCAAAAGGCGGGTGTGTTCAATGTGGAATTCATCCACGTGAACCACTCCATTGCAGATGCCTGTATGCTGGCAATCAAGTCACCTGCGGGTACCGTTGTCCACACGGGAGACTTTAAGATTGACCCCACTCCCATCCACGGCGAAATGACAGATTTGGCTCGTCTGGGTCAACTGGGGAAAGAGGGGGTGCTTGCACTCTTATCCGACTCTACAAACATTGAAAAGCCGGGGTATTCCACCTCTGAAAGTAAAGTGGGCGAAAGTTTTGACCGGCTGTTCCGGGGCTGCAATAAGCGGATTATCGTCACAACCTTTGCCTCTAACGTTCACCGTTTGCAGCTTGTAATCAACTGCGCCGCCAAGCATGGGCGGAAGGTTGGCATCACAGGACGCAGCATGGAGAACATCATCAAAGTCTCTACCGAGCTTGGGTACCTAAAGGTACCGAAAGATACACTGGTAGAGCTGGGCGTACTGCGCACATTGCCGCCCCATAAGCAAGTGATCATCACAACCGGCAGCCAGGGCGAGAGTATGAGCGCCCTGTATCGTATGGCCTTCTCCGGACACAAGCACATTGAGATCGGACCGGAAGATCGGGTTATCATCTCCGCCTCTGCTGTACCTGGGAACGAGCGGACAGTTTCCAATGTCATCAATGAACTCTTCTATAAGGGTGCAGAGGTGATCTATGACAAACTTTCCGATCTCCACGTCTCCGGTCACGCCTGTCAGGAAGAGCTGAAGATGGTTTTAGCCCTCACCAGACCGAAATTCTTCATCCCCGTCCATGGGGAGCATCGTATGCTCAAAAAACACGCGCAAATTGCTGTTGATATGGGCATGCCCCAGAAGAACACAGTGATCTCTGAGATCGGCAAAGTCATCGAGCTCACACAAAAGACCGCAAAGCTAAACGGCACAGTCACAGCGGGCAAAGTCTTAGTAGACGGCACCGGCGTGGGTGACGTGGGCAGTGTTGTCCTGCGTGACAGAAAGGTTTTGGCAGAGGACGGTATGGTGGTTGTCATCATCAACCTCTCCTCGGAAGACGGCTCTCTCGTCTCAGGACCTGACATCATCACGCGTGGCTTTATCTATGTGAAAGAATCTGAGGACATGATGAAAGACCTCCGCCGGATTGCACTGGAAGCCCTGGCTCATAGTCAGAGCGACCGCAGCGGAAGAACAGACTACGCGGCGATTCGCAATGCGATTAAGCATGACATGTCCGGCTTCCTCTACAAGAAAACACGCCGCAGTCCCATGATTCTGCCGGTGGTCATGGAGATTTAAGCGATGAATATCCAGATTTTCGGCAAGAAGAAGTGTTTCGATACCAAAAAAGCTGAGCGCTATTTCAAAGAGCGGCGGATTAAGTTCCAAAACATTGACCTGCTCCGCTACGGCATGAGCCGAGGCGAGTTTGACAGCGTAAAACGCGCCGTGGGACTGGCGAATCTCATCGATCCTGCCGCCCCCGATGCACCGCTGCTCACCTATCTGGCCTATGACGCAGATCGGGAGGAAAAGCTTTTGGATGATCCGGGGCTCATGAAAACTCCCATTGTACGCAATGGCAAACACGCCACTGTGGGCTTTTGCCCGGACGTTTGGGCGACTTGGGAATAAATGGAAAACAGGCGCGTCGAGTCGCCGCGCCCTACAAAGGAAAATCACCTCTACACGTTATTGTGCAGAGGTGATTTTCTTTTGTTTAGGGTGTATTCAAGAGATTTTCAAATTGCTTTTTGATATTGTCGTTGTCTTGCATTTGATTTTCAAAATGTACAAGGTACATTTCCATACCCTCGTCAAGGGTGTGGCCCATTTTAGCAGAAAGCGTTTGAAGCACATCTTCTAAGACTTTTACATTCTTGTAAAGATGGATGCACATTTCCTTATAAAGTTCTTCCATAGGCGAACCATCCTCCTTTCTATCAGATTCATTCGAGGGATAGACCCCATCGCGAACCGATATAAAAAACACAATATAGGTTAAATTACCCATACTGTGATGATGGTTTTCATCACTCAAATGCCATACATGTTGCTAGATAGCGGGGATGTGTGCTATACTAGAGCATGCGGTGGGGCCTTTGAGGTCATGTATGGGTGGTTAACCGCATGGTTACGCACCCAAAGAATCGGCTACACATTTCAAGAGATTTTTTGCTCTCTTTAATTGCTATCCCGCATTAAAAAACTGTTCAAAAGCAAGGTTGAACTGTATATCCAACTCATAGCCGCGATGAACCTTGACGCTCTTAATGAGGTAAGCTGTAATCATCTTCTTTGTCTCAATGTTGCTGTCTTGGAAGATTTCAGACCAACTAATCAGCTTTTGGTAATCAGCTGTAATCGTTTCTAGCTGTTGCTGTCCGTTTTCCAATTCCGCTGTATAACGGGCTACTTCACCCGTCATCATATCAACTTTGACCTTAGTCTGCTGGATTAGATCATTGAGCAGGCTGGGGTCAAATTTACTTGTACCCTGAATTGCGGCAACAACTTCACCTTGCAAGGTTTTCAGATTTTTGGTGTGCTTGTGAAGCTCCGTCTTTGTACCTTTCAGCTTGGTCTTACAGCTTTGAAGCTCACTCAGATAGCTCTTCTCAATCAGTTCGCTTTCAGTCGCATCCTTTATGTTTCGGAACAATCCAGCCAGCAACTCCGCGATCATGCCATCAACCTTGATCATGCTGTACGCCACTTGGTTATCACAATCGCGCAGTCTTCTTGTCCTGTTATAACAGACATAGCGGGTGAGCTTGCTTTCTACAAGCACACCGTCTGACTTCCGTGTATAGGATTGTCTGTAAACGGAAAGATTCAGTCTGCCGCCGCAGCAAGCACAAAAGACATTCCCTGCCAATAAAGCTTGCCCTTTTGTTTGAAGAGGAAGCGTTCGCGCCTTTGCGGCATCCGCCCGCTCTTTCCGCAACTTCTGTGCCTGCTGAAAGAGATCATCCTCAACAATCCGCAGCTCCGGTATTACATCCGAGGAAACCTCACCGCAGGTCATGATGCCGATGTATATGGTGTTCTGCAAGATAACGCGCACCGCCGCATGGGTAATAAGCTTTCCTCTTCTGTTGCGTATGCCCTCTTGGTTTAAGAACTCACTCAGACGGAGCAAGCCTAATCCCTCATGCACATACTTTGTATAGATCAACTTGACAAATTCCGCCTCATAAGGGTCTACCTCTATATCATGAATCTCCTGCCCCTTCTTGTTTGTGCGTCCCTTTTTCACAAGCCGGTACCCAAAGGGGACATTGCCGCCATAATAGCGGCCTTCTTGGGCGAGTTGGCTCAAGCGTGTTTTCGTTCTGACAGAGGTCTTGATGCTCTCCCCGGAGGCTTGCCAGTAGCGGATATAGTTGAGGAGCTTGTCCGTGTGGTTGTCAAGACGTTGCTCACCTTCGTTCACACTCCACACTTCAATCCCGTTATGGATGAACCACTCGACCACAAAGGGAGTCTCGCTGTCAATCCTGCCGATCCGATCAAACATGAACACAAGCAGAACATCAAACTCTTTTTTGACCGCCAACTTCTGAATATCCTGTATGGCATCCCGGTCTTTTGCGGAAACTTTGTATCCTGAGATTCCTTTTTCGGAGAACTCGCCCACGACAACCCAGCCTTGCCGCTCTGCAAATTCACGACAAGCTTGCTTTTGCATGGGGATATCGTCTTTCTCAACTTGTCCTAGTGATGAAACTCTATATAAATTAACAACTCTTTTCATGTGTGTTCCTGCCTTTCTCACTGTGAAATAATGATGTATATTCAAGTGAGAAAACAGGCCGAATATGAAGTTTGCAAGGTACCAGATTTGAAACTTTCTACCAGTCCATTATCTCACAAAAACCCGAATTTGTCAAAGGGAATCCGCTTTGAAATCCTATATATTTCAATGGCTTCCAGTATTTTTGATGTGTGCGTCCACTAGCATGTTCTTGATGAGCGACATGGTTTTTTCGTCTGCTGTTGCCGGGAAAAAGGCACGTATCCTTTTGCCGTCTATGCAAAACTCCCGCTCAGTAAATTGAGCGGGAGCGGAAGGGTTATTGTGTTCTGTGCATATGTCATTTTTTATCATGGGCTGCGATCACATCTCCTTTCGATTGAGTTTGCTCAATTATTCGTATTTTGCATCCGCTGAAATTTATTTACTGCACTCATGATTGGATTTGCTCCACGATCATCCAGTTGCCTTGCACTTCCTGTATCAGCAGTTCAAACTGGCTTAACTGCTGCGCTCTCGTGCGCGGATCGTAGTAGCAGACAGTCACATAGACCGCCACCTGCTCCCCGCG